>Ga0123357_10010125_pt1 | contig 11963 bp, 11 predicted proteins | sample TergutEmb28metaG_FD_89873 | JGI IMG/M metagenome (GOLD analysis project Ga0123357, IMG submission 89873) | Embiratermes neotenicus P4 segment gut microbial communities from Petit-Saut dam, French Guiana - Emb289 P4 | ecosystem: Host-associated > Arthropoda: Insects > Digestive system > Gut ...
TTATCAAAGGATTATGAACGGTCGACGTCAAGTTCTGAAACTTGGATTCAATGGAGTTTTGTTCACGTGATGGTCCGCCGGCTTGCCACGTAAACTACCGTACATGCTGTAGAACACCCTCTTAGATAACGCAATCGAAAAATTATGGTTCACTCTCGCAGGTCATAGCAAGACTCACGCCTATAAAGTTGGAAAACTTCGTGAAACCGTCGCGCGCGATCGACACCGTCTCACGCGCGCGACATCACAAAACAAACCAGCAATATCAAAATCTTATCTTCACCAAGGAAATCAAATGTCCTACGTTTGACTACGGAGTGGGATTCGGCGCAGGCGGTGGAGTGGGGTTAGGTGGACTCTGGTCAGTTGGCTCAGTCGGCTTGGGCGCGCCTGCAGGAGGAGCCGTGTTCTCAAGAGGCGGTGGGGTTGCAGGGGCCGCACTTGCAGGGGCCGTACTCGCGGGAGGCGGTGGGGTTGCTGGAGCCGGTTTGTCGCTGACAGCAGGCGCGCTTGCAGGAGCCGGGCATGGGCACGTTGGCGGCGCTTCCTTCTTGGGGATGTCGGTGAACGAGTAGATTAGGCTCACGGTTGTCGCCGTATCGAGCTGTTTCTTGTCGGGTAGCGGATCGTGGTCGTAGCGCAGGCTGAAGCCGAGGCCGACCGACAAGCCACCGCCGACTTGGGCGGCGAAAAGCGCATCGTAGTTGATGCGGTTGCGCGTGCTTTCAACGAAGCTTTGAAGGTACTCAATGCCGGTTGCAAGCGTTACATCTTGGTTGAACCCGTGCTTGAAGCCAACGAAAAGGCGCGCCGAGTGATCGGTTTCGGTTTTCGACAGAATGATGGGCTGGCCGTTTGCGTCGAGCACGGGATCGCCGTTGTCGTCGAGCACGGTGCGCGCGCCGTTGCGGCGAATGTCGTGCTGCAAGTCGTAACCAACCTCCGCCCATAGCGAGTTTGTCACCTCTTTGTAAAAAAGGTACTTGAAGCCCACGTCGGCGTTGTTGCGATAATCAATGCCTTGAAGGCGGTCGTGCCTGCCGGTTTCCATCAGAAATACACTTGCATTCAGCAGCACGTAGCGGTCGTAACGAAGGCGACCTTGAATGTTCTGCGCCGTGACTTGCATGCCTTCGCCGGGCGGCGCACCCTGCGCGTAGTTGCCGAGGAGTGACGCGCCAATTCCGTTGTCGCCAAAGCGCTTGTCGAACGAGCCGTTGGCCGTGGCCGCGAGCTGGCGTGAGTTGCCGGTGTTCCACATGCCGCCAGCAGCGAACGTGACGGTCGTACCATCGACTTGGGACGCAGCCGCTGGCTCGGCTGGCGCGAATTTCGGCGCCGTGACAAGTGGTTTGGCGTCGGGCGGCGGACCCATGGGTGCGGGTGTGGCTTGCGCGTACGCGGCGGAGGCTCCGAGCGTAACAGCGGCAAATGGAAGAAAGGTGTGAAATAGACCCCGGAGCTGGGCGCAGGTGCTCATCGTGGGCACAGGCATTGGCATCTAGAATTCGAAAGATCAATACCTTTGTCGTTGTCATTCCATCGAAATGTGTCGCATGCACGCGGCATCGATCGCTTCGAAAGCGGTCAATCGTTCAGGCATTCCTATTGCAGGAGCGCTCGCGCCATTCGCCCAGCTCACCCGGACCATCCAACCGCGGCCTAAGTGGCTTATTGGCAATCCATTCTGCATCCCTTAGAAGAGACCCACTCATGGACGCATTGAATCCCGCAAATCTCAAGGAACTGCTGCTCACCACCGTGGCCGACCTCGCCATGAAAGTGATCACCGCGATCATCATCTTCGTGGTTGGTCGGTGGCTCATTGGCTGGGCCGTGCGCCTGCTGGGCGCAACACTTCAGCGCAACAAAGTCGACAAAACGCTTCTGCGCTACGCCAACTCGGTTGTTTCGGTCACTCTGAACATTCTTCTCATCGTCGGCCTTCTTGGCTACTTCGGAGTGCAAACGGCAACGTTTGCGGCGCTGTTCGCCGCCGCTGGTGTGGCCATCGGCATGGCGTGGTCAGGGCTGCTCGCCCACTTCGCCGCCGGCGTGTTCCTCATCGTTTTGCGGCCTTTCAAAACAGGCGATTTTGTCACCGTGGCCGGGGTCACTGGCACGGTCCGGGAAATTGGTCTTTTTGCCACCATCGTCGACACCGCTGACAACATTCATAACACGATTGGAAACAACAAAATCCTCAGCGACAACATCGTGAATTTCAGCTCGAACGGCTTCCGCCGTGTGGAGATCAAAGCACAATTGTCGGGCAGCGCCGACATCCCTGCAGCCATTGCCGTTTTGAAGGAAAAGCTTGCTTCGATTCCCAATGTGCTTTCCGAGCCCAAATCCGAGGTTGAAATTCTCGAATTCAATCTCGTGGGCCCCGTTCTCGTGGTGCGCCCGTATTGCCAGCCCAACGACTATTGGCAGGTCTACTTCGACACGAACAAAATGCTTCTGCGCGAGCTTGCGCAATTCCCGGCGCCCGTGGCCGCGCAAACGCTCAACGTCCGGCAAGTCAGCTAAGAGCTAATGACGCTACGTGGCCTTTCGCTTTTGGCGTTGATTCCGTGCCTCCTCTGGTGCGGCGGCTGCGGCTCGAGTTCGAGCGGCGGTGCCACACCAGGTAACGGCGGCAACGGCCAGCCTTTGGGGCCGACCACGTCATCAGGTTGCGGTGCAGCCGCAACACCGAGCGGGAAGTCGGGCGACACACGCAGCCTTCAGGTTGACGGCACCACGCGCTCGTACCTTCGCTTTATTCCAAGCGGCTACGACTCGTCGCGCACCTATCCGGTTGTCATCGTTTTTCATGGAATGGGCTCGAGCGGCCAACAAATGGCCAATTACATTTCCATGCAAACCTATTCTGCCGGAAATGCGATTGTGGTGTTCCCCAACGGTCTTGGTGGCAACTGGGACATGACCGGCGACACCGACTTGCTTTTCGTCGACGCAATGCTTGCCGATCTCCAAGGCTCGCTTTGCACGAACCCGTCGCGCACGTTTGCTCTCGGTTTTAGCATGGGTGCGTACATGGCGAACCACCTTGGTTGCCAGCGCTCGGCAACCATTCGAGCCATTGCAGCGGCCGACGGCGGTTTTTTGGACCATCCTTCGGCGTGCGGAAAAACGGCGGCGCTCATCTACCATCGAACCAACGATGACAACGAAGTCATAGCCAACGGGCAAAATGCTCGTGACAACTGGCTCAGCATCAACGGGTGCGCGTCAACATCAACGCCGTTCTTGGCCGACGGTTTTGCGAGCCTTGGGTGTGTGCAATACGATGGCTGCCCCTCCGCAACCCCAGTTTTATGGTGCGAAGACACATTCACGAACGGCAACGATCACGATCTGCGCGACATTTATCGGGTGCCGATCTGGAACTGGTTCGATGCTTTTTAGACCGCTTTCGATTTGACGCGATCTCTTCGTTGGGGCCTGCGGTGCGGTCCTCAAAGCGCAAAGAGGCTGTTCCGGTCCGCTCCTCGGCCCCGCCTCGACTTCGCGTCAACTTGAAAGCGGTCAAGCATGTTGTCTGGTGGCCCGAATTGTGCTTGCGTTGGGGGCGGCCTTTGCTGCTCGCGCGTTTTGAATCTTATGGCGACCCGTGTTGTGCACGATAATGTCGACCCGTTCGAACCACAAAGGTGTTAGGCTCGGCAATCGACGCTCGGTTTTTTGTTGCACCATCGCAGTCGCGGGCACGTTGGTCGGCGTCGCGAAGAACTCGTAAGGAACCGTTTTTTATGATTTTTTCTCATGAGGGGAGAAAACAAGTACCCATGCTAAAGATAAGTTTTTGTCGTAGTCACCTTTTCTTGGCCGTTGCTGGGCTTGCAGGCATCGCAGCCTGCTCGAGCGCATCAACACCACAAACCAAAGCCGGCACCAACGCCGGTGCAACCCGAAGCACCTCGGCGGCTCTCACCACGGCGAACGATGCGTTGGCGGCCGCCGGAACTCTGTTGTTTCCAACGGGTGTTGATGCTGACGGAAATCAACTCGTAGCTGTAGACGAGAATAACGATCCGGTCGATCCGCCGATCCCCGATCCGCACTACACGGTCACGTCCGACGATCCGAATTGCAATGGCACCGCGTATATTATTGCCGGCAATGCAAACCCGGGCTGGGCCTCTCCTACTGTTGTCGATCCCGGGACGCAGGCTCAGTGGATCTCCTGTGCGACGCCTGGAGACGTTATTTCAAAGGATGTAGGCGTGCCTGGCGTAGACGCGACAGACTACACCTACACAACCACGCTCACCATACCTGACGGCGTGCCAGCGTTGTCGGTGCAGGTGACTGGCAATTGGGCGTGCGACAACTGGTGTAAGATTATTGTCAATGACACGCCGGTCGAGGGAGTGACCCAACCGCCGGGTCTAGATATAAATAATCCGCCGGACGACAACGACCAAAGCATCCAAGGCTTCAAGGTTGATGATACTCATCCAATCGGCACCTTCATGATTCCTAAGGGAACATTCAAGGCCGGGGAGAACACGATTAAATTTGTCGTCAGAAATACCAATAGCGGCGATTTTAGTCAGGATCCGCCGCCTGACCCCGTGGGCAACCCCGAAGGCCTTCTCATCACCGACATCCAGATAGCCAGCGTGTGCACGGCCGGCGGCAACGAGTGCGGAGATGATGGGTCGTTTATCTGCACGCCCGATGGAACATGCGCAGCGCAGATCCCAAACGGCCAACCCTGCTTGAATAACGATAACGACAATTGTGTCAGTGGCGTTTGTGGAAGCAACAACCTATGCGGTATTGCCCCGACCGACGCATGCACACCCGTCGACGACAATTCAAACTGCCAGACCGGCTATTGCCAAACCAATAATGATGATGGCACTGGCACGTGCCAAAATCCGCCCTGCACCGACAACGCCAGCTGCAACGACAACACCAAATATTGCGACAACGATGCTGTCAATGCGGACAATCCGACGAACACCTGCCTACCCAAGCAGCCAGACGGCAGCCACTGCACCGCTGACACCGCGGTGGTGTGTCTCTCGGGTGTTTGCAGCGCTAATGGCACTTGCATGCCGGCCGGCGGTTGCAACGAAGATGCAGACTGCACCAACGAATCGCAACCGCATTGCAACACAGCCACGAACCAGTGTGTGCCTGCGGAAACCCCTGATTCCGGGACACCGGAAGAAGACGCTGGCAATGACGCCGGTACCACTGCCGACGCATCGAATAGTAATGTTGCTATCGCCGGTGGCGGTGGCGGCACCTCGTGCTCGGTGCCTGCAGGCGCAAACCACGGTGCCGGCTTTGGCTCGGTTGCTGGCGTTACGGCCATTGCGTTGGCGGGGCTTATCCGCCGGCGCCGTTCATCGCGGTAATCCGCTTTCGATTTGACGCGATCTCTTCGTTGGGGCCTGCGGTGCGGTCCTCAAAGCCGGAAGAGGCTGTTCCGGTCCGCTCCTCGGCCCCGCCTCGACCTCGCGTCAACTTGAAAGCGTCTACTTAGTAAACTAAAATTCGCGGCTCGTTTTGCTGCCCCACTTGGCGCAGCGAAACGGGCCGCGAGGCATTTGAGAGGGGTTCGATTCTCTGGAGCGCCGCGCCTGCTACATTGATCGATCATGGTAGCGGTGGCCCAACAACATAGAGCAACCTACGACGATCTGGTGCGTGTGCCATCGCCGCTGGTGGCGGAGATTGTGGACGGTGTACTTTACACGCATCCGCGGACTGCTTCCCCGCATGCGATTGCCTCGTCTGTGCTCGGCGGCAATCTCGGTGGCTCGTTCGACTGGGGCCACGGTGGCTCCGGTGGCTGGATCATTGTCGACGAACCGGAGTTTCATTTTGGCGAAGACGTCGTGGTCCCGGATATTGCCGGGTGGCGGCGCGAGCGCATGCCGAAGGTTCCCGCCGTGGCCTTTTTCACGCTGGCTCCGGATTGGGTTTGCGAGGTGCTTTCGCCAAGCACCGAAAAACTCGATCGCACCGGCAAGATGGATGTGTATGCACGCGAAGGCGTGCGCCATCTCTGGTTCGTAGATCCCATCGCGCGCACGTTGGAAGTCCATCGGCTCCAAAATGGCTTATGGCTGCGCGTGGCCACCTATTGCGACGATGCCAAGGTTCGCGCTGAGCCCTTTGACGCCATCGAGTTGGAGCTCGCTGCGCTTTGGATTTGAATGGGCCGCGAGGCATTTGGGCGGCATCAAATCGAAAGCGGTCTGAAGGAACGCGCCTGCTACACTGAGCAATCATGGTAGCGGTGGCGCAACAACATAGAGCAACCTACGACGATCTGGTGCGTGTGCCATCGCCGCTCGTCGCGGAGATTGTGGATGGTGTACTTTACACGAATCCACGGCCTGCTGCCCCGCATGCGCGCTCCTCGTCCGTGCTCGAGACGGATCTCAGTGGTCCTTTTGATCGTGGGCGCGGTGGTCCTGGCGGCTGGATCATCCTCTTCGAACCCGAGTTTCATTTTGGAGAAGACGTCGTAGTGCCGGATATTGCCGGGTGGCGCCGCGAAAGGATGCCAAAGGTTCCTGCCACGGCCTTCTTCACGCTCGCTCCGGATTGGGCTTGCGAAGTGCTTTCGCCAAGCACCGAAAAACTCGATCGCACCGGCAAAATGGATGTGTATGCGCGCGAAGGCGTGCGCCATCTCTGGTTCGTAGATCCCATCGCGCGCACGTTGGAAGTCCATCGGCTCCAAAATGGCTTATGGCTGCGCGTGGCTACCTATTGCGACGATGCCAAGGTTCGCGCGGAGCCCTTTGACGCCATCGAGTTGGAGCTCGCTGCGCTCTGGATTTGAATGGCGCGGCGGTCGTGCCATGTCGGGCGTTGCTCATCGAGCGCCGGCAAGAATGCTCACCATGAGCTGGTTGAGGCTAACGCCCTCCGCGTCCGCGCGACGTGCGAGATCAGCGTGCAGATAGCGAGGCAAACGTAGCCGGATGTTGCCCGAGTATTCCGCGTTGACGTCGGGCGGCGGAGCCTTCTCGCCGAGCACGTCGAGCATGAGCCGCGCTGCGACTTGCGCCTCGTGTGCGGCTTGCTCCGGCGTGTCCCCATGGGCGGCGCAGTTTTGCAGCGCAGGAACACGAGCGATGTAGCATGCGTCTTCGTCGCTCCACTCAGTCACGATTCGATAGGGGAACATCACTGCACCTCCAACTTGCAGCGCTCGATGATCGCGAGCACTTGACGCACCTGGTACGGCTTCGCCTTTCCGTCTCCTCCGCTCTGCAAGTTCACCAGCTCGTCCCTGTGCGCATCGTGCTGGTAGACCATGTGCAATCCTGATTGGCGTACTTGAACGAAGCCGAGCCCTTCGAGCAGACGTACCAGATCCGTGAAGCGCACGTCTCGCGGGTTGTTTCGGATCGCGTCGAGCAGCTTCTGTTTATTGGTCACGACACAATATGGTACCGTATACGGTACCTGTCAAGAAGTTTGGTGCACTCGGTACCGCTTTCCAAAAGCCGACCTGATGGCTAACCAGCGGTCGCCGGTTCCTTCGGCGCTGGGGCGGCCCCTTGTGGCCGCCCCCAGGAACACGCCCTAATTCCAAATGCGCGCCACAACGAGGTGATAGACGCTAGCCTTGGTGACGGCGTCCACACCGAAAATACCGCCCACAACCACGGTGCGCGAACCGTCGGACATGTATACTGCGCGCAAGCCAATCGCATTAGGATTGGTCAAGGTGGTGGAGGCAGGTATGGGTATGGTAACGACACCTTGATCGCCAATGGACTTGTCGAGCGTCAAATCTGAATTGTAATAGGCAACTGCCATGGGAGAGTTGCTTGCCTGCTGCCGGCCTGCAACAAGGTAGCGGCCGTCGGGTGCACGCGTGATGCCTCTAGCGATATAAAAAGGCACAGTCACCATGGCTACAAGCTTGCCGGTCGGGTCGATGTGAACAAGCGAATTGGTTGCGCTTGATGCGCCCGTGAGCAAATAAACGCTTTCATCGGTATCGAACAAGGCATCGCTAAAATAGGAAAGGGTCGTAGAGGACCATACCCCGTTGGTTTCACAAGACGATTGCGGCTGCTGGCACCGACCCACACCCACACCCGCACCATCCGTAGTACTTCCGCTCGAATTGGTTCCACCGGCAAAAACAAGCGCACCAGTTGGAAGCAGAGAAAGCTTATTAATGCTCTCCGAACTGCCATTGATATTATTCCAAGAAGGTTCTGCGCAGCCGGGCCTTCCCTGCCCATCGGTTGGGACGTGGAGGAATGCGTATGGGTGAGTGAAGGAACCGCCGCTTGGGGTATAAGCAGATCCGCCAGCGTAAACACTGTCATCCGGTCCCACAACGACGGCAGCTGGGGAAAAAGAAGTCCAACCGGCAGGGAGTAATGAATTCGTATCAAATAATGTTGTATCAAAGGCGCCGTTGGCCGTGTAGCGGCTGATGTTGGATGTCGTGGATATCGACCCGGTCGACGTGAACGTTACGATGCGACCGTCTGGATATGCGGCCACGCTGTAAAGGCCCCCGGGAATATTTTGTATATCCGACTCAGAAGAAAGTGTTTTGTCGACCAAGCCATCGGCGTTCAGGCGAATCACCGAGCTCGTGTAGCTTGCAGTCTGGTCGTGACGCTGCGTTCCACCAATAAGGATTTTGCCATCGATTTGTGAAGTGACCGCACGTATAGATATAGTGAAATAGTCTATCGTGTCTTCGATGACGCCGCCGGATGCAGGCGCAAATGAAGTATCAAGTGTGCCGGGCTTGCCGGTAATCACGAAAAGCTGGAGATTCGCATTTGTCGTGGCAGTTGCGCCTGCCGCAGAGCCCTGAAGTGCCACGTTCAAAAGACCTTGAGGAACGGACGCGCCAACTTTGACGGTAAGCTGCCCGGTGGTCGCGCCGGCTAGAATGGTGAGCGGATCCACGGTAACGCCGTCGGGCTGACTTGTTGCTTGGATTGTGATGTCAGTTCCGGGAGTTATATATCGCGTGACGGTAATGGGTATGTCGATGCTTTGCCCTTGCTGAACATACACCCATAGGTTCTTGGCTTGCTCGAACCAGAACGTGGTGCCGGGGTCAACGACTCCGCCGTCGAGGGTGGCGTGGCCCCCGCCATCGGAGCCGGCATCACCACCATTGGTTTGATCCGACGCGCCGCCATCGGATGAATCTGACCCGCTTGAGCCTGGGGCATCACCAAACGCGCCGCCGCATGACGCTAGGCAACCAACAGCAACGAGCCATCTGGCTTGAGAAAAACGTTTCATTGGTGAGGAACCTTTCCGCAATGTTGTAAAAAAACATTGCTAAACCGGCGTCAACCTGAACGCGGTCTACAGGTACAAGTCGACCGGATGCGATGGATGTTGCTTCGATGCGCAAAAAAAGATTGGCTGAGCTCTTTTTTTCGGATCAGGGCGCGCGAGGCAGCCGGAAGCGGACCGGCATAGAAAGGAGATCGATAAGGTTAGATTTTCAATCTTTAGATCCTCAACTTGACATGAAAGCATCCGAGAACTAACTTCATGATTGGCTCGCATGAGGGTTCCAATGCCGATCACTCCGCAAGAACTCGGGAGAAGAATCCGAACGGCTCGCGAGGCGTGCCGAATGACGCAGGACGAAGCCGCGAAACAGCTCGGTGTGTCGCGGCCGACCTTCGTGCAAATCGAAGCCGGAAATCGGAGCGTGTCCAGTCTCGAACTCGACGCACTCGCGTACCTGTTCGGGCGCGACATCCGCGAGTTCGTGGCCGATTCGTTTCACGAGGAGGATTCGCTTGCCGCGCTATTCCGCGCGCAGCCCTCCGTTGTTGGCGAGCCCGAAGTGCTCGACAAGCTCCGCGAGTGCATGGCGCTCGGGCGAGAGTTGACGAACTTGGAGCAGCTCGTTGGCATCGATCGCGATCTGTCGACCGTTGCTTGGTACCCGCTCCCAACGCCGAAAGCACGCCTGGAGGCCGTCCACCAGGGGCAGCATCTTGCAGAAGATGAGCGACGTCGCCTTGGCCTCGGGCACGCCCCGCTTCCCGACATGAGCGAACTGCTCGAATTGCAAGGCGTTCGAACCAGTCTGGTGGATCTGCCGAACGATGTCTCCGGGCTCACGCTCAGCGATCGGAAGGTCGGGCTCTTCGTCGTCGCAAACCGCACCCACCATTACCTTCGCCGTCGCTTCTCTTTCGCGCATGAATACGCACACGTTGTTGCCGATCGAAATCACTCCGGCCTCATCAGCCAGACCTCGGCACGCGACAACCTCATCGAAGTTCGCGCCAACGCATTCGCGGCCAACTTCCTCATGCCGGAAAAGGGTGTGCACCAGTTCGTCGCAGGGCTTGGCAAAGGGAAGCCGAGCCGCCTGTTCGCCGAAGTGTTCGACGAGGTTGGCTACCTGAACGTCGAAGGCCGCTGCGAGCCTGGGACGCAGACGATCCAGCTCTACGACGTCGTCCAACTCGCGCACCACTTTGGCGTGAGCCGTGTCTCTGCGCTGTTTCGCCTACGTAACCTGCGCCTCCTTACCAAGGCTGAATTCGATCACCTAAAGGGCCTCGATGAGCAGGGCAAGGGCAAGCAGCTCGCTACGCTGCTCGGCCTCCCGGAGCCCGATCACGTCGAGATGCGCAGCGAATTCAACCATCGTTTCCTGGGACTCGCGCTCGAGGCTTACCGCCGGGATGAGATCTCACGTGGCAAGCTACGCGAGCTCGTGGCGATGGTCGGCTTCGTTGCCAATGACCTCGATCGACTCCTCGATGACGCCGGCATCAACGTTGACAACTCCCCCACGCCGTGAGCACATCGCTCCACCGCGTCGTCGTGGCCGACGCCAACGTGCTCATCAATCTGATGCACGTCTCGCGTCTCCGGCTGCTTGCCAAGATCCCAAACTATGAGTTCGTGGTGCCCGAACACGTTCGTGAGGAGATCGCGATTGCCGAGCAGCGGTCTGCTCTTGACAAAGCGATTGCTGATGGGTGGATGAAGGTCGAAGTCCTCGACGATATGGGCGCCATTTCGATGTTCACCGAGCTCATTACCCACGTTGGTCGAGGTGAGGCCGCGTGCATCGCGATAGCGGCTAAGGAGAACTGGCACATTGCCTCCGACGAGAAAAAGCGGTTCTTACGCGAAGCCGAGGCTCGTGTTGGAGTCGGACGCGTCATCACGACCGTCGACGTTTTCGTCCTTGCGATCAAAGCCGGCCTCCTCACCATCGAGGATGCTGACGCTGACAAGCGCACCCTCGAGAGCAAGAAGTTCAAGATGCCCTTCGTCTCGTTCCGTGAACGCGTGGAGTAACCTGGCGCTGGCGTTGAATCGTCCAGCGGCGTCAGGACGATTCAACATGGGTCTGTTGCTGCTCAGCGAAGAAACGCGCCTGCTACACTGAGCAATCATGGTAGCGGTGGCGCAACAACATAGAGCAACCTACGACGATCTGGTGCGTGTGCCATCGCCGCTCGTGGCGGAGATTGTGGACGGTGTACTTTACACGAATCCACGGCCCGCGTTCCCGCATGCGAATGCCTCGTCCGTGCTGGGAATCAGCCTCGGCGGCCCTTTTTATCTCGGACCTGGTGGTCCCGGTGGCTGGATCATCATCGACGAGCCGGAACTCCACTTTGGCGAAGACGTCGTGGTTCCGGATATTGCGGGGTGGCGGCGCGAGCGGATGCCAAAGGTTCCCGCCACGGCCTTTTACACTCTGGCTCCAGATTGGGTTTGCGAAGTGCTTTCGCCAAGCACCGAAAAACTCGATCGCACTGGCAAGATGGATGTGTATGCGCGCGAAGGCGTGCACCATCTCTGGTTCGTCGATCCGATCGCGCGCACGCTGGAAGTCCATCGGCTCCAAAATGGCTTGTGGCTGCGCGTGGCTACCTATTGCGACGACGCCAAGGTGCGCGCTGAGCCCTTTGACGCCATCGAGTTGGAGCTTGCTGCGCTCTGGATTTGAA
>Ga0123357_10010126_pt1 | contig 11963 bp, 6 predicted proteins | sample TergutEmb28metaG_FD_89873 | JGI IMG/M metagenome (GOLD analysis project Ga0123357, IMG submission 89873) | Embiratermes neotenicus P4 segment gut microbial communities from Petit-Saut dam, French Guiana - Emb289 P4 | ecosystem: Host-associated > Arthropoda: Insects > Digestive system > Gut ...
CATAAAAATAAAAAGAGAAGAAAGAAAAAAAAGAGAAGGGGCAGGAAGAACAAAGGAATAGGTGGTGGTGGGGGGGGGGGGGGAGAAGACCTCCTGGAAAGCAACCACATAGAATGATAAGAAGATATGCAGATATAACTTTCAGGTGAGACATCCCCATTGTGTTGTACAGAAACACAAAATATATAGGTACAATACAGTAAAACACAACTTGCTTAATGTTTTTATTACTAAGATGTTCTTCCGTAGCGTCTCTCAAAGACATGTTTCGGCCATCTTCAGGTTGATCACTTTTTTCTTTGCAAGACAAACTATACAATTAGTAAAGCTGTGTTACTGTTATTGACGAGATCTCGTGTAACTTATATAAAATTGAAAAAAAAAATTGATGCCACTGTATAATAGAATTGAAATAATTTAATGGAAATTAAAATGTTATTACATAAAAAATATCAAATTGCAGGATATCACAATCATGGAGGGTGGTGGGGGTAAAAAATTAGGAAAATGAACTTCTATTTAGCTATGTTGTGGTTTCTTCATTGGTTCATTTCTCATAGCTGCATAATGTTGGGTCTATGGAAGATAATGCATGGAAGCTGACATTCAGAAATTTGTGATGGTGTGTAATGGATGTTGATATGTATATATGTATTGTTGTTTAATGGATGAGAACTGCATTAAGACATTACATTGTAGAGTGTTTATTTTGAACATATGATGTATGATGTAGAGAATCCATCGAGTAGCTGGTATGTTTGTTTTGTTTTTATTGCATATTTTTGGAGTATGTGTTGACTGATATGGGCTATCATTTGTGGTGAAAAGAATAATTTCTTGAATTCTTGCTGTATTGCTTCACTTTGCTAGAATTCAAGAAATTATCAAAAGTGAATTATTACACAGTGAAGCAATACTGCAAGAATTCAAGAAATTATCCCTTTCACCACAAATGATAGCCCATATCAGTCAACACATACTCCAAAGATATGCAATAAAAACAAAACAAACATACCAGCTACTTGATGGATTCTCTACATCATACATCATATGTCCAAAATAAACACTCTACAATGCAATGTCTTAATGCAATTCTCATCTATTAAACAATGACACACACACACACACACACACATATATATATATATATATCAACATCCAATACACACCGTCACAAACATCTGAACTTCAACTTCCATACATCATCTTCCATAGACCCAACATTACACTGCTATGAGAAATGAACCAATGAAGAAACCACAACATAGCTAAATAGAAATTAATTTTCCTAATTTTGGTACCCCCACCACCCTTCGTGATTTTAATATCCTGCACTTTTATATTTTATATGTAATAACATTTTAATTTTCACTAAATTATTTCAATACTGTTATACAGTGGGATCAATTTTTAATTCAATTTTATATAAGTTACACGAGATCTCGTCAATAACAATAACATAGCATTGCTAATTGTATGGTTTGCCTTGCAAAGAAAAAAGTGATCAACCTGAAGATGGCCGAAACATGTCAAGAGAAGCTATGTAGGTACATCTTAGTAACAAAAATATTAAACAAGTTGTGTTTGACTATATTTTACCTATATGTTCTCTGATGCAGATATAATTAAACTGAATAAACAGAATATTAAGTAAATAGGTTTCCTTGTTGGAAATGAAACCTAACTTAATCCAGACTATGTCCAATGGCAGAATTGGAAGGTAATAATGCTAAATCTCGTAAGCCCACTACAAGCCTTTAGATATAAAATTTCTAGTATATTGTGATAAAGATTTTAGTTTTCTGGTACAGATATTTTATCGATATAAAACTACCATTAAATATTTCGGACACATTAGGTGACTGTAACACCAGCCTTGGGTATACCAATGTCTATAAGAAACAGAATCACTCAATACGTCATCAAGGGAGTAGGAAGCGCAGGAATACAGGTTAATGTTTGGGGGGGGATTCTACATACAGTAGAGAGAAGTGTGTAATGACTTCCCATTGTAGTGGTCTACACGCTGGTTGAACTGGTGAACTTTACACCCGGACTTGATACATTTTCAAGCTCTGCAATTCAATTATGCCACTTGCATTAATTTAAACCATTGGGTAATAGCACATATATAGCTAAAACAGAGGGTATTAGAGATGAAGAATGAGTTTTTGACACAGGATAAATAAAGTTCACAGATGTTTTACTTCACTGAATGATGATCCACACAAGCTTACAGAAATAGTCAGCATTCAGTGCAATGTAATTGGACACTAATCTATCACATTGATGTCCTAAAAAGCTGACCAATACCTGATGTTTCCAAGGGACAAAGTGGTTCCTTGTATGTGATATTCCTCTGTGGACAAGTAAGAAGAAGACTAAAATGTGATTTTGCACCTGCGACTGTGTGTACCAACAAAATTCACAAATGAGATCAATTTGTCAGCATAATCATGCAAGCTGCTGGTAACATTCGTAATAATCTCAAAACTGTTTACAACAATACACAGTCACAGTAATGCCAACCATTGAGCATGAAGAATGGAAGACGTAATTCTGTATAAGCATTATGGTAACTGACATTTAATTCTGTTCACATTAATGACTGTGTGTACCAGGTAACAGCTACACATATTACCTACACCTAATGGTTTAGCTGGTAATGTTCATAAACGCTGTCCACTTCGCTTGAGATTCCCAACGTAGAAGGAAATCATTGTCCACCGATTTAAATGCCCATACCTCTGCACAATTCTGGAGACTGTTATTTATTGTGAAAAATGTTATCAGGAAATACACTTTCAAAAATGCTCGGAATATACAAAACAACTGTTGAGACAGAAGTTTTTTTTGTTATGCTTCAGAAGAGTACATACAACTATTTGAAAACAAAGAGTTCAGGAAAATATTTGGGCCTATGACACATGAAGTGAACAATTTATAATATCAGAGAAAAAGGGGCTTGTTATTCAGACAGTCACACAATTTTGTTGTGATAGTAATATCAAGTGGGTTATACCATACCGGGTATGTGACTAGGTATGAATAAAAAATTTTAGTGTAGAAATATCTTGGACAATTTTCATTTGGAAGACCAACAAGATGAAAGTGTAACATTAGGATGAACATTCAGCAGACAGGCTGTAAGACTAAAACATGAATGAAACTGGTTCAGAATTGTGTCCAATGGCAAGCAGTGGTATTAGCAGAGTTTAGCCTTCAGGCTGGTCAATTAGACTGCACAAAGTTCTTATAAATAACTGTATGTTATGTCATATGATTTTGTACAGTTATGGTACTTAAAAAATATTTTAATTTATAAACTGCAGTGGCCATGTGATGTAAAACGTGAATAGTATTAAGAGAGGTGAATGCTTTAACCAGGAGTTCAAATTCCACTGACAGCATGGATGTATGATTGCACCTTTCATCACAACTTACTCTGCCATATGTCTCCAAAACGTGGACTTCGATTCCAGTGGTTAAGGTGACAAAAATAATGGTGTCCCTGCACTTAAACAAGCACCACACCACGAAGAAGTATGGCAGAGTGAAGGTATAGCTCCACAAATCATTAATCTTGGCATTAGAAAGAGGTGACTGGTCAGCTTCATGCCCCAACCACTTTACCTCTGGGAAATAGTCCCCAGTAACCTTGGGATAAGAGGCTAGCAGATCCCCGAGCCAGTCTGATTGCTGCAGAGATGAGAGAAACCTCAGCCCCAGCTCAAAATTGAAACCTGATCGTCCAACTGGTAGCCTGGGCAAAATATTGACTGGGCTGTCCTGTCGGGTGTACTGTGTATCAGGAACAAGAATTTAATGGTTGGCATCCTATTGTCTTCTGCAATAAATACTTAAGAAATATTTTCAAACCCCAAAAATGTCTTGGTCTTCTATTAAGCTCCCTACTTTCAAACCTCGTGCATATTTTGGTGCACCTTTCATATATACATAAAATAAATATGCCACAGTATGTATTAACAATGGCAGGTTGTCCCTCCAATCTGAAGAGTATGGACCTTAAACGAGGGCATTCCTTTAAAAAAAATGTTATATATCCTAATATCTGCATGCAACTGTTCATTCGAATGGCTCTGTTAACTTCAGTGTCACAAACTGTTTAAACAGTTTTTTTTTATTACATTTATTACATCAGATTATTCATATATATCATTTATATACCTTTCGTTCCCACGCTTGTTCATTTACTTACTATAGTGATTGGAAACATGTAGCAAAAAAAAAAAAGGGCATCTTTGTGTTACAACCACTGCGGCCACTGCCTTAATTGAGGAGGCGTGATGCACAGTCTCATCAAAGTTCTATTTAGGAGAATTAAAGATCATCCCATCACCAACTCAGTAATTTTGTACATCACAGGTCTTTGCTTCCGTGACATGAAGAAAAAATACAAACAGTGCAGTAATGAAGAAAGACACACGCAATTTTGAGCCCACTTTGCCACAAACAGTCTAAATGGCCTTTACCACAAAAATAAGATTTTCATAACCATTTGGCCATGTCTAACTCTCCCTGATGTAGGATCAAAACATTGAACGACATGAAAAAGACCACATCATTGCACACTTTAAAGGCTTCCCCTCATCACTCTAACCTATGAAAGCTTAATTTTATTGTCTTAAGTACTTCCCTACAATTTAGTAAAATGTTATCTATTTTTGAAAAAAAGATTAATACAAATTTTCAGAAACATACCTTATGTAAATGCATATTAACCTAGTATTAAATACAACATGCAACAAACAGGAACACTTTCCAGTAATTTTCCAAATTCACAAATCATTTGGCCAGCTGTTTATCCCTCTACACACTTCCAAAATCATCCTGCTTGTCTTTTCCTACCATCTCAAGTACTATCTGTTGGATATTGCTACCGTTTTAAAGGCTGCTGTTTCATCCATTTGATAGCAATAATTTTATTACTTCCACTAGGCTACATTATTCTTTACCACATTCCACAATTCTGCACATGTGCGATACTTTGCAGAATGTGTCAACAGACATTCACATACCTCAAGAATATTTCAGAGGTAGAGTAATATGTTACAGCTAGTTGTGCTTAGTTGTAAATGTGTTTGCATAATTGCAAAAATTGCCTGGTAGCTTTGTGATGTATGCCTGTATGTCTGTCCATGTAACAGTGCAGCTCCTACTGGACAGATTTCTGTGAAAGTTAATAATGAGGACTCGCATGAAAAGTTGTTGTGAAACTTCAAACTTGCTTAAAATCCAATAAAAACATCATACACTTCACATGTCGACCTAAGTATGCTTTACTGTTGCCAGCAACAGAAATTCACCATAGAAGAATTTTTGTGCAACACCAAATATTGTTATTTTGTTACGAGTGACAAGTATCTCAACAATACACACAAAATGTACTGCTGTGTTCCCGTTACCACATTGGTTACACAAACATGTCATAACATCCTGTTTGAAAACACTGCCTGTCTTGTTAAATCTCTTTATTGGTTTATGTTTGGAATACAACAGCTCTAAGACAGTGATTAATTTCACTTAACCTTGTACAGTGAAACAGAAAGTCATTCTATAATGTTGAAGTTCATAGTGACATTTATCATCATACATTCATGACAAAGTATTATTTTATTCACATTAAGAATCAATTTAATCCCAAAAAAAAAATTACTCTTGAAGCATGTGATGTGTAATGTGGCTGTGGTCAAGTTTGTTATGGGAATTCAAATTCTTCAGAGAAAAACTCAGTACTAGGAATTAACTTTCTTGTTATGTTGCATTGTTCCAATAATGGACCTAAGAATGGGGTTATCAAACTGTATTCCTGTGACTGACCAGGCATGACCATACTCCATGAAATGCCACAGTACTTTAGCAATAAATAAATAAATATCAATATTCCCATCACAAAATTAATATTCTCTTTGTTTAGTATAACAACCAAACTTAGTATGCAAATGCCCCACTCTTCACATTTGGAGGGACACATATCTTTTATCTGAAATGTACTGTTCTGTTCTATTCTGAATACTAAGACAACAAAGTCCAGAAATGCAGTAACACTAATTATAAGATGCCAACCCCAGACTTACTTTGAATTAAAAAAGCAACTTCGCGATAATAACTTAGTGCACTTGTGTAGATGCATGAGAACAAAAATGAAAAAATAATGTACACTCATTACTTTTATTGGTTTTTCCGGCACTTTCTATTTAATTTGCATTACATTTTCCACATAACCCTAGACTTGTTGAAAGCAAGGTACAGTCAAGAAGTTAAACATTTGAGATGCAATATCTCCTACAGATCTTGTTAATGAACATCTTTATTAAAGAGGAATGCTTAAAAATGTCAGTCATCAGAGGTAAATGGAAAAAAATCAATGCCACTGATAACATGTCAGAAAACAATTTTTAAGGAATTAATTTTTATGTCATACACATCTCTGTAATTTCCACATCTTATGCAATTTCAAAAAGAAACTGTGTTTTACAGCTATGGCTGCTTTATGAACAACGCAAAAAATAAAATTTTTTCACACTTTTATATAGCCAGCCTGAAATAAATTCATGGATTACCGACTGTAAATAACGCATAATCAAATGATTTCAATATCTGATGGGTTAACAGCTGCCAACAGTGATGGACACACATCACACTATTTCCTTTTTAATATTTATATTTTTTGATCATTTATTACTGTCATAAATGAAAGCAGATATGTGACACAACATTTGTTACTTACAATATGTGAGACTATCAATGTCAGCAACACACAGGGCAAAGATGAGGGCTGCCTGATGCCATAGGTGTGAATACCACAGCATGATGGTTTATACTACGAACACTTAGCACAATGCTCTTCAAGCAAAGCCAAGCACCAGTAACCCACCACCATCAGGGGTACAGAAACAAACTTCAAAATTCTGTATGACTTATTAAGGTGGCTCTTCCCCAGTACCAATGAGGAATATGGTGTCCAAGACAGCATTAAAGAAGGCCTTGCACAAGAAAGTGAAGATTTTAAGAGCAATCAAAAAATGAAAGTACAGCAAATTATAAAGCTACTTATTGGCCAGTATTAATACATTTATAAGTCAACAAATTTTAGGTGTTGATACAACATTTTACATACATAAAGGGACTGAAAGTTGTTCAGATTATACAGAGTCAAACGGAAGGAAGATCAGTGAATAATAACTTGAAGACTTGCATGGAAGAAATTGTGATCCAACTGCAGTTACTAATCTAGCACTCTCTTGAAGGGACTGAAGAACAAAACGATAAACTTCAGTCAGGACAGCCATCTTAGAGTCTAGATTTGAACCACAGACATCCAGAATATGAAGGAATACTAACCACTTGACCACAATATTCAGTAGGTCCATCATTCTAAATACGTTTAGCTCTTACATAAAATACAAAATTTCAAATATTAATAATTTCTGATATGTTAATATATTGTTAATAATATGAGGTAACTTCCACCTACAAATTTTCACACAAGAGCCACCTTAACATTCACCACATGCTGCATATCTCATGAGCCACTCTTACACACACTTCTCATTCGCTCTTTCACAGCCATGTTTCACACACATGAAAGCCATGCAGCTGACGGAGCACATATGTATGCCTGCAAAGTGTATGTGAGCAAGCAGCCAGGATTAAACTAATGAGGTTACAAGGAAACTGGTTGCTGATGGTCTTGCCCTTACAGTTGTAGGTGACAGAAGACTGACAACTGCCCAACAACAAAGCATGAGCAAGGTGCCATGTCAGGAATGGTTGTATGGCTTGTCAGAGTCTTGCTCTGACCTAAGGAACTTCATGCACCAAAATTTTACTTGGTATTGTGTTTTCACATTCTACCAGCCACTAAAAGGTGTCCTTTAAATGACCTGTATGGCAAACAGAACTTCAGGGGGAATAAATGGCTTATGTGACACAACCTTTCTTCTAATACAGTAGTAATGACAAACACACTGTATACAACCTCACACATTATCTTCATGTGTTATGTCAGACTAAAATTCCGGTTTTGTGGGATATCAGACAAAATGAATGTTCGTGCTACATGCATTTGCACTGCATAACTAATGAACAGCCTTCATGTTCCTTCAAAATATAAGCCTATTTCCCTTAACGAAATAAACAACAGTCTCCATGGAGCAGAGTCATTCCTGATAAGCCAGCAGTTCCACAGTTAATTAAGATGTCCTTTGTATTTCATGGAACCTGAAGGTTCTTTACTGTATTCACACTGCCATCCATCCCCATCCTGAGCAAGATCAATTCAGTCCATGCCCTCCCATACCACAAATTTAAGATTTATTTTAATATTATCCCATACCTATGCCTAGGTGTTCTAAGTGGCCTCTCTCTTTCAGCTTTCTTCACAAAAAACCTGTATGCAATTCTCTTCTCCCCTGTATATGCCACAACATTGTTGAATATGTGTGCATGGTTTTTGTCAATTATTCATGTTGTGTTATCCTTCCCAGAGACATAAATATAAATAACATTTTTTAATAAATAATCATTACTAACTAAATGCCAATGGAACTTATAAGGAAACAGGGAATGCCAAAATATCTAGAACACAATCTGTAATACATTTTTACTGTGTACACCAGTTGTATCAAATAATAAAACCAACAAGGTACACATTCATGTATCACAAATGTATGTAATACCTCCTCTGTGGTTCGGTCTTCTCAGCCATCTTCAGGGACACCATGTAATACTATAAGAAGGTCCTCAAGAGTATTACAAGTTTTTATTGCAATTACAACAAGTAAAGGAAATAAATGTCAAGTATATTGATACAACTAAAAGCAGGAAAATAGTAAACTGAGTAAAATTAAAAAAAAAAAAAACTTCCCCGGGGGATGTGATGTGCGAATCAGGGATGCATCATTTTTTAACACTTGCAGCATGTTACAGATGTCAAATAATGGAATATATAATTTACATGTGAAGGTGTTTTTACTACTACACTGTCTAGGTACTACCCTGCATCAGGGTATATTCTATTTATTTCTTGTACTTACTGCTATTATTATAGTCAAAACACATAACTCTTCAGGACCCTTTTATAGTATTAAATGGTATCCATAAAGATAGCTGAGTCAGTCAAACATTGGGAGATATTAAGTAAATCTGTGATCCCAGAATACTTCTATGTCTACAGCTTTGTAAGTCACTGTTTTTTGTCAACCCTGTCCAGAAATCTGCATGATTAGAGTGGCTGTCTACTGCATGAAAAATATGGAATATATTTCCATCTACATAGATGGAGAATTTTCACTACATTAGCATCAACACATGTTGTGACAGTTAAGCGTCCAAGAAATGTCATTAAATTGTTAAAAATTAACTGTTTCAAGCCCAGTACTGCCTGCTGCAACATTAAAAAAATCTCTGCTTTCTCTCCACACACAGTGTACTGATGTTTCATATGATTCTCACATCCACGGATTATTACCCTAAATAGCACAGTTTGGTATTCGCAGTGCAGAAAAGTTTGCTCTCAGTGAGGAAAAACTTAAATTTTATATATAATTTAAAAGAACTTGCAGATGTACTGCACTTGTGGAAACATAGATTGTAAAATCCAAAGAACACAGGAGGACCAAGACTTTTGACAACAGACAGACCCACCATCTTGTCTGAGATGACACTCTGGGGAAAACCAAAACAGCATTTGACAAAACAAAAACTAAAAATCTGATCAAGAGCTCTAATAGGGGTATGACACAAAAACAAATGCTCTAACTGGCCACCAGCTGCAAGATTACTTTGGCTAATCTTCAAACGGGTAAAGAAAGTTACTGTGAGCATTTCCCATCTACAATCTAGCTGTTGTGTTTTAGCACTTAAGCCTCACAAATTTCAGCTTCTGGCACTGAATACATCCTGCGTTTTCAGACACTTATGACACAAGAAGAAGAAAGCAACGTTTCTCCCAGAACATATAATGTATCATGCATGAATTCAGGCTTCTGCTGCAAGGTAGATGAGATCTGTGCCCTTCTGGGATAGTATGTAGTATAGAGTGGTAATTCTGGACCGCCGTTTTGTAACAATCAGTCCCATCTGCAAGGGTCAAGAATTCTTTGACCACTCTACTCTGTGTAATATCCCAGAAAAGTGCAGATCTCAAACCATGTATCATCTTCACTTTGCAAAAGATACTCCTTCAAATGTAGGCTTACAAAAAACATCAGTGGATCGTCTAAAAATAATATAACATACCTGGTGTACAAACACCCGAAAAGCCCAAAACAAAGAATTTTTTTTAACTTTGTTTCTGTGAATTTGCATCCTTAGATTTATTCCATCAGTTTTCTTCTCTGCCGTTACACTGCACACATGTGTTGTCAAGACTATCGTATACCTAATTATGTTTATGAATTTAAATGTGCTGATCTAATGAAGTGCCTCTAAACATAAGATGGAGCATCCTTAATATTTAAGAAGAGCCTCATTCCAACAAAATGTACATATCTGGCACACTAGGCTATGATATGTTCTTACACAACAGTGAAAGCCATAAGAAATGTGTTGTCACACAGATAAGGGTTTCATAATGTCTGCAAAACATCAGAAAGCAAACTGTACGTGTGAAAAATATCCAGAACTGAATGCATTTGTGAAAACAGACTTTGCACAGTTTGATCAGTAACTCAAAATCATGTCCAACATAACCTATATAATTTTACATCACATCTGCAAATCATAATGTTAACTGTTGTTAAAATGGCAAGAAAAGGAGAAGGTACAAGAGGGTAATTCTACATGGGTTGCAAGCTGACACAACTTGTTTGGTTCAATGTACCTATATAATAATAAAATACTGCACAATAGCAATGAAACTTGACATATCACACATGTGTATTCAATACCTAACAACCTTGAAAACTTAAATAAATAAATAAAAATAAAAACACTACAAGTGATACCAAGCAATTCTACACCAAACTAATGATTAGTGATTCCCAATCACTCCACAAACCTGTTTTTTCAAGCACAGGAATCAACAGTCTCTCTCTGCAGAGATATTTCTCACCCCAGATTTCTCTCTTACCTATCTGTTTCTTGTATGCATGTACTTCACATGGCTCAATTCCCCAAGCAGGAAAAGTCTACAGGCTCTGACTGACCGCTTCTTTCTTTCATCCAGCCTACATGTAACCAGGCATTTTTTCATCTTGACTCACTTCAGCCTATGTTCTGATAGTTCTAACATGAAGATGGAAGCAGTACAGATGTCTAAAATGATGGCACCAACCTAACAGACTACAGGAGCCAAGAGCACAATATAAGCCTGTGAAATAATCAACCTCAACTATGCAATTAGAAGACTACAAAAGTTAACATGCCACAAAAATAAGTACATCATCAAAACCTTTATCATTATTTGTCTTAACAAACTGCCTTAAAATAACAATGACAAGCTCTTGATTTCTGAAGAATTGCCTGAAATATTTCATGTATGCCCAAGGAGTTTGAAATGACAGTTTGGCAACCACAGTTTTAAATGAATAGCCTCTGCATCATATGTTGAGACATAAGTGCAAAATAATGATTATAACCTACAAGTAAATCAAAACTCATTCCATCACACACACACACACACACACGCACTCAGAAACCTAGTTACAGTGCACAAAATAGTTCTCTGCGTACATTTCTCTGTGTACATTTCATGGTCTAGGCCAAGTTTCATACAGCCCACATAAACTACACATAAACTATTAAATTCACGCTGATATGCAACACACATCTGATATCATGTTTGGAACACTTGTCCGATTAAAAGAAGCCACATGCCCCCCCCCCCCCTTTTTTTTGGTAGTAAAAAAATAAAAACGCCACCCCGAAAACACATTTTCACAACAAACCTTTAAACAAGCAAAAAAACTTTAATCTAGGCTTCATTTCATAAAACCAAC
>Ga0123357_10010129_pt1 | contig 11962 bp, 6 predicted proteins | sample TergutEmb28metaG_FD_89873 | JGI IMG/M metagenome (GOLD analysis project Ga0123357, IMG submission 89873) | Embiratermes neotenicus P4 segment gut microbial communities from Petit-Saut dam, French Guiana - Emb289 P4 | ecosystem: Host-associated > Arthropoda: Insects > Digestive system > Gut ...
TCGTTCATAAAAAAAAAAAAAAATCCCGGTGGGGGCGAGATTTTCCGCACCTGTCCAGACCGGCCCTGGGTCCCACCCAGCCTCCTGTACAATGGGTACCGGGTCTTTCCCGGGCTGACCCCTCACCCCCTTCTAGTGCCGTGGTCTAGAAAGAGTAGAGATATACCTCTACTACCCCTATGGGCCGTACGGACTGTACAGAACCTCAGTGCCTGTACAAGGGTGCATTTTACCTTTTCTACATATATCTGGCGTCTTCATTCTCACTTATTGGAGATTAGACCCTTTTATCTTATTCCCATTCAAAAATTCTTTCTCAAAGAGTGAGTGAATTAGACTTTTATTGGATTCCGTCGACGGGAAACTGACCTTTCGCAAGGCTTATGTTCCTAAAATATAACGAAACTAGAGACGCGTCTATTTTCCAAAAACATAGGAGACACTTCAAAAATTCTAGGCGTCAGAAGGGTGACGTACAACAAGTTCCCTACTGTGGTCCCACAAATGTTAGGCGACACCGTACCAAATGAAGTCGCCACGGCGCCCTGTAGCTCGGGGTTTGTGCAACGCTACTTTAGATCAGTATGAGTGTGTAGTGCTGATTATATTAACATTACCTTGAGTGACACGACAGGTAGAACGAACGACAAGAAAATCTGCGGAAACTTAAAAAAAAATCTATTCAACGAAAGTCCGCAAAATTCTTCTAAAAACCCGAAAACCGAAACACCAGTCACTTGTAACGAACAATAAACAAATGGTTTCATGTCAGCAACCAAGGTCGATTAATGTCATATCCGAGAATCAGAACTAAAATTATGAGAAGTGAACATTATTTCACCCAGGAAGAAACATCTTTTTCCTGAGCTATTGGAACTGTCATTAAAGCGGGATAGCTCTGTCAGTATAGTGACTAGGCTGGATAATTCGGGGTTCTAATCCCGACAAGGGAGAGAGATGTCTGCCTATTCTGAAGGTCTGGTCTCTCATTATTGCCATGACGACTGAAAAGGGGCCACTATATATTGCGAAGTGTAGCTGAGAGAACACTACTGTATTAAACGGAATCCCAGCGAATCAGGGTGTCAGTGTGTGGATTAGGCTGATCTGGATCAGGTAGTGTCCAACGGCGGGAATTCTGAAATCGGTAACTTACTACTTTTGAAATTTTATTACTTGCGGGCTTCGGGATGAGGAACCGATACAACGTAGTTCAATTCCCGGCAAGGGTAATTTTTCTCTTCTCCAAAACGAGCAGACCGGCACTCAGGTCCTCCCAGCCTCCTATCAAATGCGTACTGAGCCTCTTTCCCCGGTAAAAAACAGCCGAGGCGTGAAGGTGAGCAATCACCGCCATGTGTTGTCGAGGTTAAGAATGAGTGAAACTGTACGTTCACTTCCCCGTGAATTTTTCACTGTCTGCACAGTGACAACTTTACCTTACGACAGGAATTCATATTTCTGTTTCTACTGTGGACTTCAGGATATCCAGATATGATATATTATCTTAGTTTAATCTAATTCATGTTTTATTCATATTTGATTAATGCGTATTTTCTCCCTGAAGATGATCCTGAAGGATCGAAACAATTTGGAGTTCTAATGTTTTATTTGTATAATTTTGTATTAGACTTCGTGCATTTTGCTGGGTATTACACTATATGCTCCAGGCAGGAATATTTCTTTACACGCTGAATAACTTAACGATTGAAGAAACCCCATTTCAACATACCCTTCCATAACAGTCCCAAACAAAATTACCTCTGGGAAATAACGTGCTTTTTTCGGTGCGTTAACCTGTTCATTTCTACAGAATTATGATATTGGCACAAGCGTCATTGATTTCAAATACACGATTCAGTTGACACAATGTCTTAAAAATAAGGGTAAAAGTCGGTTCTGGGCCAGGAATTAGCACAGACATGCCGGACAGTTTGGTGTAGCATTAAAATTCTAAGACACGTATTCAACAGTGTGATTCATTTTAATTATGTACAGCAGGGGTACATAAATCCTAGGCTCCAGGTCGTCGTAACGACTGTATTTTGCACGGTGGAGCCTAATATCTGTGGATTCTCGGTATGGAAATTGTCCCATGTGATGTTTCTGGCTCCTAGAATTTTTAGATGGCTCCTACACTTTGAAAAATTTGTGCACCCCTGATAATGGTTTATTCAACGACGCCATCAGCGTCTCAGGGTACGTCTGTGACGTCGAACAGCAAGCTACCTAATGGACGGGTACACTCACTCACTCACTTACTGATTTACTTACTTACTTACTTACTCCATGGAGCAGAGTCCTTCTTGAGAAGCCAAGCGGTTTTCAGCTAGTCAAGAAATTTCCTGCGTTGTATGGAACCCGAAGGTTCATTACCGCATTCACAAGTGCCGGCCACCTGTCCCTGTCCTGAGCCAGATCAATCCAGTCCATACCCCACACATCCCACTTCCTGAAGATCCATCTTAATATTATCCTCCCATTTACGCCTGGGTCTTCCAAGTGGTTTCTTTCCCTCAGGTTGGATGGTTACACGCGGTTTCTAAAAATCTAGGAACCTCCTTGGAATTCCAGGTGCCAGAACAGTGAGAAGCAACAAGTACCACACTGATGAGTTACAAATATCACGCGCCGCGGTACAATTTAGTTGGCCGAACGATTCGGCACTCGGGATTTGTGCATCTCTGCCTTAATAAAACAAATATTACACACGTATGTTTAAGAAAACGCTCGTTATAGCATCTGCCTCGAAACACTCATAGTCACAGAAACCTCAGTCCGAGTAGTCAGTGTGCCGACCGAACTTCGAACAGGATATCTTTCGAGTGCAAGTCAGAAGAGCTACTGGATGAGCCAAATTACCCGGCACCAGGCTCGAACCTTTGCTGAGTTCATCGTAATCCTGATTGTAACGTCGTCCCTGCCCGCGACATACAAAGGGGGTAGAGGTATAGCTCCACTCATTCTTAACCTCGGCACTGGATGGAGGCGACTGGTTAAATTCATGACCCGGCTACTTTGCTCCGGGGAGAGAAATCCGGTACCAATTTAATTAGGAGGCAGGGTTGGCCCAGAATATGTCTGGACTTTTGAATTTGATGTTTGATGTTTGTGTGACTGTGCATCTCTTATACAACGGTATAAACAACCCACGAGATGAAACAATAGCAGTTTATTAGTAACTTCAATCAGCTGAACATGTTTCGGGCGATAATTTTGCCCATCATCAGGAGCACTAACCTGTGTTTACAGCTTGTGGTATATTGCACCGAAGACGTTGCCAGCAGTCAGCTTCTTCGGTGCATTATACCACAAGCTGTAAACACAGTCTAGTGCTCCTGAAGATAGGCGAGATTATCTCCCGAAACATGTTCAGCTGATTGAATTTACTAATAAACTGCTATTGTTGCATCTAGTTGGTTGTTTGTACTGTTGTATTAGGTCTGGACGTTTAGAGGAAGAGAAAAAATGCCTGGTCTATATTGGAATTCGAACCCCGAATCGTCAATCCCGTAGCCTAGTCTACATACCAGATACGCTGCCCTCTGACACTAAAGGAAAATGTCCGGATTCCTTCGGATTCTGGACTCACGTGCAGTTCGCCTACTGCTGCCACCATTCATTTACAGTCATCTGAACTCAGTCCACACGATAGATTATAAATACCAGAAGTTGAAGCAACATTCATGAACAACATAAGAATCAAACAAGCAGACACGCGAATTCTATTTAACTATGTCGTGATTCAATGAACTGAAATTTAGAGGATTTGGGTTTAGGTTCACCAACTTTATCACCCAGTATTGCAAGGACTAACTTCATAACTCTGCCGAGTGCTGCATTTTACCTTCTTCCAATTCCTTAGAATTATGCAGTTACACAATGTAACGAGTTACTGATTTGTCTCCCACAGTCTGTGTTAGCCGCCAGGTCAGCGCGTGTCTTCAGTGTCTGACCTCTAATTCTTCTGCTTGCTCTTAACAGATCTAAAACAGGTAATGGCAAACAGTAGTATCTTGCGTGATTTTAGGCTTCCGCCGCGATGTAGAAGAGATCCACGCTCCTCTGGGATATTACAAAGCGTACAGTGGTAATTCCGTACCGACCTTGTGGGACAACGTACTGGTCCCATCTTGACCCTTGAAGATGGGACCGAAAGGTTATCCCGAAGCATCGGTAAGGAATTACCACTCTACTGATGGTTATGTGAGAAGCAGTCAACACAACTATGCTTTTAAGTGTTTTAAGTGCTTAACAAAGCGACATGTTTCGACCTTGCAGGTCATCATCAAGCCAACACACGTAATGCAAGACATAAGGGGAAAATACCAAAATATAACGTGTCTTACTTTCTGTTAATTATGATCTCAGTTTTACAAATCGATGTCCATGTTTATAATATCAGCATGGTTAAAAACAATAGTTAAAAATAGTTACAAATAGTTCAAACAGTTAAAAAGGGGGTTGTTTAGAGATGGTGTTGACGGTTGTCAGTGTAGATGGCACAAATTCTTATTTTCCGCAACCTCTGGATTTTTCGGTATAGGTGATCGTTCCCGGTAGTAAAAGATATTTCTACATTTGGGTTGGGCAGAGCCGTCGCGAGGCGTCCGGTACGTGTCTACGACGTGTAATATCCCAGAATAGAGCAGATCTTGGTAGGTAACTTTGACAGATACGTTGCTTATATGACAGACACCCTGTTAACGACTTTCGTTACACACGTACATCTCTGACGGGCTTTTAGTAAGGTCGAAACACATCTCTCGCGGTTAAGAGCGCTGGGTTCGTCTCCGGGTGAATTCATATGAGAATTCAGGATCCGTTCGAAGTTCCTTTTTCCCCTACTAACCGTCATTTCACCACTGCTCCATACTCATCTATCATTGCACGATAACATTAAACACGCAGCACACTGCCATATTCCCGGTCTTGAAGTCGGGAGCTTCACCTCTGCCCGGCATTTGGTCGGTCGCACAGTTAAAGGTGTAGGTTTAGGTTTATAGTAACATCTCCCCCCGTCACATAATTTGTCTGGTAGCTTTTTGTGGGCTGTAGCAATGACTATCACGTATCATCTAAGTTACGTCTCCGCTATTGTTACGAAATTTACTCTCGCAGTGTTTATCTTTGTTGGGTTTATTGCGCTTATGTTGAACTCGTTTGTATAACATCGTTTTGAATTACGTTGTATTGTATGTAACAGTCAGTTTTCCTTGTTCTTTATTTGGCAACACGCAGAGGAGGCACATAGGGAAGCACAGGCATAGACGCGAGCATTCTTAAACACGGCACTAGCAAGCAAGTAAATGTTCAGCCTGAACTCCCAGCCGCTTTACCCCGAAAAGCAAAACTTCCCCATCCCCTGAATATGTGAGATAGGATGACCCCAGAACATCTCAGAAAAGCCCGCGAAAAAAAAAAATCTTGTGCCTGCCGGGAAAAGAACCAGAAGTCCTCTGTTGTCCAGCCAGTAGCCTTGTCAGTAAAGAAAATGTGCTACCGCGTCTAGAATTTTACGATAGACCATGTCTGGATGTGGAAAGACACAAAAAAAAAAAACCAACGTTAGCGAATAAAATAGGCCGAGACTTGTTCGAGAATAGGGTGCTGAGGAAGATACTTGTGCCCAAGAAGGACGAGTTAGCAGGGGAGTGGAAAATACTACGTAACCAGAAGTTTTTTGATCTGTATTCCTCACGAAATATTATTCGGATGATCAAATCAAGAAGCACTAGACGGGAGGAGCATGTGACACGTACAGGAGAGAGAGAGGTACATACAGAATTTTGGTGAGGTAACCTGAGGGAAAGATCCACTTGGAAGACCTCGGCATAGATGGAAGGATAATATTTAAATGTATCTTCAAGTAGTTGGATGAGAAGCCATGGACTGGATTGATCTGGATCAGGATAGGGAAAGGTGAAGGCCGTTTGTGAATGCGGTAATGAACCTTCGGGCTACACAAAATGCGGGGAATTTTTTTTTACTAGCTGAGGACCTCTTAGGCCTCGTTCACACGTCCCGGTTGTCGACCGGCCGGCAGGTTCAGATTACAGCCGGACAAAGCAGTGGAACACAGGAAAGCATAGGCGTATTCACACAAGCCGGTCGTTTGGCCGGCCGGCTGTCAGGTAGCACCCGGATCTATCCACTCCTATGCCCGGTCGCTGGTCGGTCGATGAGTCAACAGTGGTGCACGTGTTGCTTATAGACTACGTTCACACACTCCGGTTTTTACCCGGCTGTATCCGAGCGATAACTTTCCACTACAGTGTCAGTAGAGTACTGAAACAGTAGTTTTCCAGTGGTGAAGATGGGAGATTTTGTTTTTGAAATTGATTTGTTAATATCTCTGGTGGAAGCCAGGCCCGTGTTGTGGGACAAGACGGATGATATTTATAAAGACAGAAACGAACCGAAAAAGGCATGGACAGAAGTTTGTATTTGTCTTCAAGGAGACTTCGAAGCTCTAGGAATTGTTCAAAAAAACGCTTTTGTTGAGTAGTGCCGTAATTTATTGAACACATCGGATTGAAATTCGTACAAACCTGTCTTTTTACTTTATGTACTCTACTGTTCATATTTTTGACATTTGGCGCGAAGCAGCTCCAGCATCTGTTAGAAAATAATCAGTGACTTTATTCCTCGTATTGTTCGCTGTTAACCCCCTCACGTGCTGATTGTCCTTCAGGTACATCTTCAAGACCAGTCCATGTCAAAGCGTCTTCAAACTTACAACCATCTCTCTCAGAACAAAACTGTGCAGAACAACACCGGCCTTAAAAATGACGACTGCAAAGTCAGGACTGACATTAAGGGGTCTCTGGAAAATTCTCTATTTATTGTTCAAAATACCAAAAGCACATTCCACATACCTTCATGCTCTGCACAGGCGATAGTTTTACACTCTTTTTTTTAACACTCAGGTTAGATTCACCAAAAGGTCGAATTATATTTCTGTTTAGCGCAAATCCCTCATCTCCTACGAAGAAGTATGGTACATTAGGACCTTCTGTTCCTGAAAGAGTCTCTCAATGGGTAATTCCAGCATATTTGTCTGAATTGATGTCCATAGAGTAGATCGTTTAAAAACTGTAGAATCACAGTCTTTTCCGTAACTACCAATGTCAGCGTACACAAAGCAGTAGTTAGTGTCTTCCAAGGTCATTAATACTACGGAAAAAAAATCTTTGTAATTACAGAACATCGAGCCACTGTGTTCCGGTTTGATTACTCGAACATGTTTCCCATCGACGGCCCCTAAGCAATGCGGGAAATTAGCTCTTCTTTCAAACTCCTAAGCAGTCAGTTCCTACTGCTCTTTTATGGACCTGGAAATGTGTTCTGGACGCATGATAGACCAGTTATTGAGACATACTGCCCTGACTATATTTCTTGCTGTTGAGATTCCAATCCGATAAAGAAATGTAGGTCATGAAAAATGCATTCACTCGCTAGATATCTGTAAGAAGAAATCCTGTGATTAATAACTCTCTTGGTCACTTGTACTAGTATTATAACACACTCCAGTTCCGAACGTCTAATTTTAGTTACACAATTTTGAGTTTTTGGGTAAAGAAGCAATAAAAAGGTAGGAAAACGCCCGAGACTGCTATGTAAAGTCAATAAGAAACACAAACAAACAACGAAGTTCGGTGCGGGATCTTCAAAAGCTAGAAAATATGTGTACAGTTTATTGGTGGATAATATGGAGGAGTCTCAGATTACTAAGTTGAAAAAATAGAGATGATAATGAATAATTTCTCCCGAGAAAATTCTTTCCTATTATGTAATCATCAACGTTTTCTTTTAAAGCACACACAAACATTACATAACCGACTGAAACAGCCAAAATTTCTACAGGTTGAATGTATTTTTTTATCTCACTAATTCCAAAATAAAATGGTTGTAACTCAAAACGAAGTATGTAAGGTCCCATGTTTAAGAAGATCGTCTTCCTTATAATTAATACATCAGCCAACAAAAACACTAAATAAAATGCAATTTATGACAAATATTAATCTTCTACATGTTTCGGCACCGGGGTACCATGCTTAGGTTGAGAGAGGACAATTTTTTTTTTACAATAAGTTTATGTCATGCCTCTACATGTTTCAAGCACATGTGTTCATCATTAGGAGGTCAAAATTGCATTACACAGCCTCTGGTATCATCACACCTATAGGTGGCCGTCTCGTGCACAGGTGCAGAGGTTGAATAATACAATTTTGACGTCCTGATGATGAGCACATGTGCTCGAAACATGTAGAGGCGTGAAATAAACTTATTGTAAAACAAAACTTTTGTGCATCAAGTTGGTTAATTACTGAGATAAATATACTGAGATGCACGGTCAGCAAAACGTCTAAAAAAAAAAGTTGAATGTAGTTTCTCACTTTAGTGTTACGACGCTGAAGACTGTCCTCCAATCGGCGATGCAACTTGTCGAAAGATGAAACTAGCATTCGAAAATAATTTAAAAACATGTTTGCCTCATCTCGTAGTTCATCAAATAGTGCGTAAAAGGCACCGAATTCTTCCCTTTTTTTAATTATTGGATGAACCCAAAGCAACCTGTCACGTCTACGTTTACGACGACGGTACAAGAACAGAGCAATTATTGAATAACGACCCATTGCAGATCACTGTGCATGCATGACCGCTTGGTCATAGCGTACGTCTTCGTTCGACCGGCCGGTTAGAACTGGAGATGTTTTAAAGTTCCAAGTTGTGCATTCGCCCGTCCGGTCAGTTCCCCGGCTGGTCGATAACCGGAACGTGTGAACGAGACCTTAGCTTCTCAGGAAAGACTCTGCTCCATGTAGTTAATTAAATGTACTGCCTTGAACTTGACTGGGTATTTAACGCGGTACGCAAACAACGGTGATCTATTTACGACTGTGACAAATGTCAATAAAAAAAATAGCTGATGCATGTGAAGGAACTAAGGATAGCACAGCGAACTGTTACGTCTGATCTCTCCAACTTTATACCTCTGACTGTATCGTCACAACACTGTTATATTTTCATATTGAGTCTAGCATAGTTTGTAAGAAGAAATATTTGTAAAATGCGGAGCGGATATCGGACATCTCACGAGTTTGTTCCTCAGGGAAGTGACGTCATGTAAGTATCGACGACAGACAAGACTAACCATACGGCCTGAGTGGCACTGTAGCTTCGGTCCTTTTTGAGTTTAGTGTAAGACAAAGTCTCTTGGCACTGCGGCCGTTGAAGGGGCTACTGTACCAGCCCTGGGTGACAATGAAAGAGGAGCTTCGGTGGAATAATGACTGCCAAGTTTAAACTGAACTACCAGGAGAAAAACCTTATTCAGTGCAACATGGTCCATCACAAAACCCACAAGGTTTTCCCTGAGAAAAAACGCGGACCTGCAAGGTGAGAAGACGACTGTTAACCGACTAAGCTCTTCTTGGTTAATTTGACGACGCTTTATTGATTGTAGATACCAGGAAAGGCTTGGTATGTGTGAATGAGAGACACAGCATTTTCTAGGAGAGACGGACGAAAACCACGAACTCTCAGCCAGGATAGCTATCAATTCGGCAGAAATTCCAGCCTCAGTAACATGAACAGGATTAATCAGCAGTACACCAGAACATTCGACTGACTACGGGCTGGACGGTTCGGGATCGAATCCCGGTGGGGACGAGATTTTCCGCCCGTCCAGACCGGCCCTGGGGCCCACCCAACCTCCTGTAAAATGGGTACCGGTTCTTTCCCGGGGGTAAAGTGCGGCAGGGGCGTGCTGCTGACCACTCACCCCCTTCTAGTTGCCTTGGTCATGGAAGAGCAGAGCTATACCTCTACCCACCTTCTGGGCCACACCACGCCTGTAACAGAATCACTTTACCTTTCACTACAACATTAGAACTTGAAGGTCAGCACTGCGCCTTCATGATCTTAACACTGTCCAGACTGTATCCAAAGATAAACGAAGCTTTAGTGAGCCAATAAACGGAGTAGAAGTCATACCCCTTACCAGCCCTTTGTTCCTTACGGTAGTCACTGCAGTACACATAACATTATCGTAAGATGGAGTAGTTCTTACCTATAAACCTACCCAAACATCTAACAAACAAGGGAGGCAATATACGCACAAATGTAACAGTGGGGCGCATTCGTGCAATAACTGTTGCAGTGGGAATGAAATAAGTCTTACATATTCTGAGTGTGTTTGTAGCCTTAGTTATCTAGCCAGCAGAGCCTGTCCGGCTCTACCGCATTTATTCCACATTATTTCATACATGGCTCGATTTTCGGATAAACGCTACTGAACACTAAATGTGTATTTTGACTTTCGACAACAACTTTCTGATGCATTTCTTACTGTAAGAAGAATTAAGGGCGATATTAAAATAAATGTACATAGGTTCTCACGTAAAGTACCTGTTTTTCTTGTCGGGTTGTAATGAAAAATGTTCTAGAAGGATTTTCGACAAATACTCAAACATAAAATTTCATTAAAATCCGTTCGGTGTGAGCTAAGTTGTTCCATGCGGACAGACAGACGGACATACATGACGAAATTAGTAGTCGCTTTTCGCAACTTTGCGAAAGCGCCTAAACAGCACCAAAACACAAGACAAGGCAGGTGCAGTACAACTGAGTTAACTAAGAATCAGATACGAGATCGAGCATCCTCACAGCAGTGTTGCTGAAGGTTTAAGTCCTCGGAGGATCTGCACTTCCAGCGACAAACCGTCACATCTTAAAGCACATGTATGCTTAACGAATCACACTTAAAATGAGAACAGTTGCACTTACTGTAACTGTACTTAACACAGTTCCCCCTAACAAGAGAGTTCCGTACTTTCTTAGTCTGACGTCTTTAACCCCTTTATTTTAGGTGTAGAGAGTTAATGTTGCACCTGATCACATTCAATGACACACATTTTATGTAGGTTTCCTCTGGACGCGGGATCAGCCCGTCACAGAGACCCCTACCTGACAAAACACAACACTCACAAGGGACAATTATAACCCCTGCGGGATTCGAACCCACAATCCCAGCAAGCTAGCGACCGCAGACCCAGGCGTTAGACCGCGCCTGCCACCGGAAAAGGCATAAGGGTGATTAATAAATAAAACGTATGTCTGAAGAAGTACTGTGATTAACAGCTTTTGCGCATTTAGCAGAAAGGCAGCTTTTGCCTGGACAGCCGACAGTGAACATGGGGTAGTATCTTAGATTCCGAGTAGATACTCCAAGACTTACAGAGTCCAAAAGGAAAGACAAAATTTTAAACCAAGTTAAACGGCGCATTAGAACGACGCCTCGTCTCACGTAAGGTACGTAGCTTTAGACACTTGAATTAGCAGATTTATAACCGGCGAGGGGAATGAAACTTGCGAACTTCCACTAAATGCATTCTGGCTTGATGGCACCAGTAGGAGGAGAGATTTGCAAATTACAGACACGTACTCTAATTTAGTTATAACTAGGGTAAAAACCTAACACCAGTAAACAATCCAGAGAATAAACATTTTATAGTGCGAATGAGGCCCAGAAACGTAAGGGAATGAGAAAATGTGTAATGAACTTGATGATGGGAATGTAGTTCCGAATCAATAAATGCTTCAACGTCTTCTTCGGTACCGGTTACCTCGGATCTGCACAAAATCTGTCAACCATGGGGTTCATTTTTCTTGCCAACGTATTAACTGCAGTTTACTAAACCCGAATTCAACAGAATTAACTGCACAACAATCTCGGATAAGAATAAATATCAGATTAATGCAGGATACAATCATTCGGGGATTTTACGACAAGATACTCTCGGATGTCGTCGGCGAGAAATGATACGTACTTGTAAAAGGTAAAGTGATCCCGTTACAGGCCCGGTGTGGCCCAGAGGGTGGGTAGAGGTATAGCTCTACTCTTCCATGACCGCGGCACTAGAAGGGGGTGAGTGGTCAGCAGCACGCCTCGGCCGCA
>Ga0123357_10010130_pt1 | contig 11961 bp, 10 predicted proteins | sample TergutEmb28metaG_FD_89873 | JGI IMG/M metagenome (GOLD analysis project Ga0123357, IMG submission 89873) | Embiratermes neotenicus P4 segment gut microbial communities from Petit-Saut dam, French Guiana - Emb289 P4 | ecosystem: Host-associated > Arthropoda: Insects > Digestive system > Gut ...
GTGTTCGGTGTAGGGAAACGGATGGGCGAGGTGGGTGGCTTGTATGGCCTTGCCGGATGGACCGGGGCGCGAGCCGGGCGTTGCGGCCGGCCCGTAGGTTGTACGTTGTGGTGCCTGGAACAGCCCGGTTGCGGCCGGTGAGGCGCGCGCACGCTTACCGCGCGACATAGGGGGGATGGATTCGCATGACCGACTCGTTCTGCGCCGAGTGCGGCACACGACTGACGCTGGATGCGGCCGTTTGTGGTTCTTGTGGTCGCGCCGTGCCTGACGCCGGAGTCGGCGACGTGGTTCCGGCGGTGCCGGAGCCAGCGGCTTCCGCCCCCGCGGCGCCGGCCGCAGAGGAGCCCGCACCCGCTGCGGCGGAAGCGGTGGCGCCCGCTGGGTTTCCGACCGGCGCGGTGTTCAACGGCTACCGCTTCAATGGCGTCGAATGGCTGCCAGTGGAGCCAGCCCCGGCGTCGGCCAGCGCGGTCCCAACCACCGCGCCACCGATAGCGGAGGCTCCTGGCACCATGGCTGCGGAGGTGATCTCGCCGGCATGGCCGCCCGCGGGCGCATCCGGTCCGTGGGTCCCGCCGGCGCCGAGCCACGCGCTCGGTGGGCAGGGTCCGGTGGCGGTGGACCGAGCCCTCGCGGTTGTGGTCCACCGGACGACGCGGATCGGCGCTTGGGACTGGTGGGGGCCGGCGCGGGTGGCCGGCTCGATCTTGGGCGTCTCCGGTGTGCTGGCTGTCGTCCTCGGCCTGGCGATGCGCCCCACGGTGGCGGGCGGCGGCTTCGGGAGCCGAACGACGATCGTCTATCTCGAATGGCTCTGGGCGTCGGCGTTCGGCACCGACCTAGCCTTCCATGTCAGCTTTGATGGGGACAGCTCGTTGATTCCGAATGGGGCCAACGTGTCGTATGGGTTCGGCCTTTTCCCGCTGGCGATCACCATCGCCGCGCTGGCGGTCGGCGTCTTCGTGTTCCGGCGGGTCAGCGCCGCGTACACCAGCGGCCGCGATCTGGTGCTGTTCTCGCTGCGGACCGCGCTGATCACCGCCACGCCTATTCTGATCTTGTCTTGGCTGGTGTACAACGACGCGAGCGGCTTGTTGGGCGCGCTCAACGCGGACAGCGGGGTGACCGGCGATCTGTTGGGCGGCATCGATCCGACATTGTCCGGCGTCGTCCACGCGCGGGTCGGCACCACCTCGCTGGGGGCGTTCTTGGCAGCGGTCGCCATCGTCTTCGCCGTGCTATCGCTTTCCATCGTCACCCGGGACGGAATCCTCACCGGGCCATGGGCCACCTTGCGGGAATGGATGATCGGGCCGGTCACCGGCATCGGGGCGCTCGCGGTGGTCCTGGTGCCCGCCGGATGGATCGCGGCGGTTGTGGTCAAACTGTCCGGGATAACCGGAGTGGGTCCGCTAAACGCTCATCAGTGGCTCAATATCATCGCGCTCGGGATCATCTATGGCGGAAACATTGGCCTGTGGGCGGCTTCTTTGGGCTCGCTTTCGAGCTTCGGTGTCACCGCTTCCGCCGGAGGATCTGGCAGCTCCACCAGCAGAGGCGTCGGCTGGATAGCGGGGAATGTCTCCGGTGGCGCGTGGATCGCGCTTGGCATCGCTCCCGCCGCGCTCGCGCTCACCGCGTGGTGGATCGCGCGCGGCGCGCGGCACCGCCCCGGCGCGCAACGGCTCCGCCTTGTCACCTGGGCGGTGTCGCTGTTGGTCGGGGTGCCTTTCCTGGCGTACCTCTCGTCGATCCACCTGGGCATGGCGGTTGGCGCGAGCGGGATGAACGCCTCGATGGGCATGTCGGCGGGACCGAGCAGGTGGTCCAGCGCGTTCTTGGTCTGCCTTTACGCGATGATCATCGCGGTGCTGGTCGGCGCGTTCAGCGGCGCGTTCCGCGGTGAGTGGTTCCACGCGGCGAAAGGGAGGTACGCGCTGGCCACGCCGGGCGGCGCGGAGCCTTACTATCCCGCGTCGGCGAGCGCGGCGCCATATAGCTACCAGGTTGGCGACGTGGTGAATGGGCATCGTTTCGATGGCGCGCAGTGGGTGCCGTTGGACCCCGAGGCATCGGCGGCTCCGGCCGTTTACCAGGTTGGCGATGTGGTGAATGGGCATCGTTTCGATGGCGCGCAGTGGGTGCCGTTGGACCCGTGACAGACCCCGGCTTTGGTCATCCGCAGGGGTCATCCGCAGCGAACGGCCGAGCTGGGTCAGAGCACGTCGTAGCCTATGGTCTCGGCGGCGGCCACTATCCATCCTCGGGTGCCGGGATCGGCCAGCGGCCGGCTGAACAGCGGCCGGTCCGGGAACGTCGTCGCCGCGTGGGCGAACAACGTCACCTCGGGCCGTCCGGTCATCGCCGAGACATGCCACAGCCCGTCCAGGTCGTCCCAAGCTGAGTGGATGGCCCGCGCCCAGGCCCGGCAGACCCGATGCGGACCGGTGTTGATCGCGTGCGACGCGCCGTTGCGGATCGGCCAATCGCCGGTCAGGTCGAGCAGTTGGAGCGACCGCGTGGGGCGCCACGCGGTCAAATATGGCGCGGCGCGCGTGGTGTTGATGACTCGGCGGTCCTGGAACACCTCGGCCAGGCAAGTGGGCAGGTCCAGCGCGGTGTAGGCGACGCCGCTGGCCTGGAAGCGGGGCGGCGGGCATTGCGGGTCGAACCTCGCCTCGGACGGGCCCCAGAACCGCAACTGGTTCCACGCGACCACATGCGCGCCGACGGTGCGGTGCACGCGCCAGAGCACCGTGTGCCCAGCCAACGCGACGGTGTCGTCGAGTTGCCGCCGGAGCCGCTCCGGCGGCGGCGGAAGCTTCACCACCGGTCGAGATCGGCGGCCAATGCGGCGACCGCGCTCGGCTCACCACCGGCGAGCAGCCACTCGCGGGGGCTGGTCATGTCGCCGCCCGTTCGCAGCCCGTCCTGCGGGGTGGTCATGAACCCCTCGATCTCGCGTGGATGCAGCGCTGCGGGCAACGCTGCCAGGACCGAGCTCAGGCCGGGCAGCGGGCGCAGCTCGCCGTCGAACTGCCAATCCGGAAGGCGCAGGTTCCGTCCGACTCGGAACCCGTACAGCAGGCCGTTGCGCACCCGGTGGCGGACCCGCGAGCCGTCGACCCGCCACGCGAGCGCCAGCTCGGCGGCCGTGCGCGAGCGGCGAAACAGGTCGAACTCAACTCGCGCGCGAGCCATCGTCGCGGCTGCCGGGTCGGTCGCGGAGTCGGCGGCGAGCGGGGCGACCCCGCTGTGTTCGGTGAGGAATCGGTGCTCAGCGTCGGTCAGCCGGCTCGCGTTGGCGCGCGGCTCAGCGGTCAGCGCCGCGCGCAACGCGGTCACGAACTCTGACTCGCTGCCGGTCACTTCGAACTCCTCAAGCAGCGTCGCGAGCGTGGCGGTCATGGGCGCACCTCCTAACGCACAGTTTAGGGCATCGTCAGCGTTAGTGCGGGGCGTGTCTCACGCGTGCTCGCGCAGGGGCAGATGCGCGCCGAGGATCGCGAATGGGCGGCCGTCGCCGGGAAAGAAGTAGTGCCGGGCCAGATCGACGAAGCCCACCGACCGGTAGAGGCGGAAGGCTTTGGTGTCCGCGTCCGGAGTGGACAGCAGGATCGACCGATTCCCCACACCGGCGGCCAGCGAGGTCAGCAGCCGCCGGCCGATGCCGGCGCTTTGGCACTCGGGCAGCACATGTATCTCGGACAGCTCGAACGAATCGGTGAGCCACTCGCGCGCGTGGTCCGGCGGGATCGCCCGCCGCACCGAGTCGTGCCACCACTGGCCGCGCGCGGTGGTGTAGCCGTAGCCGAAACCGACCAGCGCGCCGTCCGCGCGCACCGCCGCGCGGCAGGCGAAACCGCGGTAACCGGTGTGCTGACGCGCGCTGATCGCCCGCTGCGCGCCGGTCTGGCGCGGATACCTCATGGCGAGCGCGTAAATGTCCATCGCCTCGACCAGCCGCATCGTCAGCTGCCGGCCGGTCCATTCCTCGACGACGATGGCGGCGGTCTCGGCCGACGGGTTCTGTCCCGGGGCGAGTCGTGACCCGGGCGGGTCGCCGAGCCGGCCGCTGGTCATCTGCACAGCGTAGGCGCGCGGGAACGTCGACGGCCGCGCAGGCATGCGGGTTCGGCCACAGGCCGCCGAGCCGCTGGAAGTCGGCGCGAAAACGTGTTAGTCTCGAACAACAGTTCGAAACGGAGGTGGGAGTGATGACGAGTCCACCGGTGCGGCGGGACGCCCAGGCGTTGCTCGACCAAGCGCGCGCGGTGCTGGCGGAGGCGTCCGCCGCAGGGGGAGCGGAACGTTTCCGGCTGGCCCATTTGGCCGCGCTGCGAACCTCGGCGGCGGTGTTCGCCGAGCGGGCGCGGCCGGCGGCGCGGCGGAGGAAGCTGTGCAGCGCCTGGGCCTTGATCGAGCGGTTGGCGCCCGAGTACGCCGAGTGGGCGGCCTACTTCGCGGCCGCGGCCGGCAAGCGGGCGGCGGTGGAGGCCGGCGCGTTCGGCGCGGTGAGCGCGCGTGAGGCCGACGATCAGCTTCGCGCGGCACAGCAGTTCTTGGCGCTGGTGGAGCGTGGGCAGTGCCGTCAGTTGGCCGCCTGGGCGGTCTAGGGTCTGCGATGTGGCGATCGAAGGCAACACGACGCGGCGGGAGGCCGGTCCGGTGCGCGTGACCGTGCCGCCCGGTGGCTCATGGTGGAGCGAGCCGGGGGATGACCCGCCGGGAACCCGTGGGCGGCATCGGCTGGTGTGGCGACTGGTCACCGAGACGCTGCGGGCCATGACGCCGGCTGGGCGTCGTCCGCTTGTGCTCGACTGCGGGGGCGGCAGCGGCAGCTACGCGGTGCCGCTGGCGCGAGCCGGGGCGGAGGTGACGTTGATCGACATAAGCGCCGACGCGCTGGCCACTCTGCGGCGAAGGGCGGCGGAGGCTGGGGTCGCGGACCGGGTGCGCGCGGTGCAAGGCGACGTCGAGGCGCTCACCGAGTTCGTGCCGACGGGCGCGTTCGACCTCGCGCTGCTGCACGGGGTGCTTGACGTCGTCGACGACCCGGGTCTGGCGCTGCGCCAGGTGGCGGCGGCGCTGCGTCCGGATGGCCGGGTCAGCGTGCTGGTCGCCAATCCGGTGGCGAGCGTGCTCACCAGGGCGTTCGCCGGCGACGCGCGCGCGGCGCGAGACGAATTGCGCGCCCTGCTGGCCGGGGGACCGTCCCAGCCGGGCGGTGATCTCGCCAGGTTGGGCGACGGATGCCTGGGGCCGGCCGTCCTCGACCCGCTGTTCGGCGCGGCGGGCCTGGCGATCGAGCGGTTCCATGGCGTCGGCGGGTTCACTGAGTTGGTGCCCGGGGCACAGCTGGACGCCCAGCCCGACGCCCTGGCGGCGCTGGAGGAGTTGGAGGCGCTGGCGGCCGGGGTGTCCCCGTTCCGGGAGATCGCCCCCTGGCTGCACGTGCTGGCCACCCGCGCCCGAGCCGGCTGATCGGCGGCGGAGCGCGCGGTGGCCGATCGGTGGCCGGTGACGGGCGGAGGCGATCATGGGACGTAGCGCCGATGTGCCCCGGGTCAGCGGGCGCACCGACGGAGACGATCACGGCTGCCACATCCTGCACGTGGACATGGACGCGTTCTTCGCCAGCGTCGAGGTGCGCCGCCACCCCGAACTCGCCGGCAAGCCGGTCATCGTCGGCGGGATGACCCGCGGCGTCGTCGCCGCCGCGAGCTACGAGGCGCGCCGCTACGGGGTGCACAGCGCGATGCCGATGGGCCAGGCGCTGCGACTGTGCCCCACCGCAGTCGTCGTCCACCCGCACCGAACGGCGTACTCGGAGGCCTCCCGACAGGTCATGGCGATCTTCGCCGATGTCACTCCGTTGGTCGAGCCCATCTCGTTGGACGAGGCGTTCTTGGATGTCGCCGGCGCGCGCCGTGTGCTGGGGCGCCCGGCGGTCATCGCCACCACCATCCGCGAGCGGGTCGCCGCCGAGCTCGGGCTGACCTGCTCGGTAGGGGTGGCCGGCACCAAGTTCGTCGCCAAGCTCGCCTCCGCCCGGTGCAAACCGGACGGCCTGCTCGTGGTCCCGGTGGCGCGCACGCTGGAGTTCCTGCACCCGCTGCCGGTCACGGTCGTCTGGGGGGTGGGCGCGCGCACCGGCGACGCGCTGCACCGGCTCGGGGTGCGCACCGTGGGCGACCTCGCGCGCACCCCGCGCGAGACACTGCGCCGCGCCGTCGGCCCGGCGCTCGCCGAGCATCTGACGGCGTTGGCGGCCGGGCGCGACCCCCGTCAGGTGCACCCGGACGTGATCGAGAAATCGGTGAGCGCGGACCGGACCATGGCCGTCGACCTGACTGAGGCCGGCCAAGTGCGCCAGGAGCTGCTACGGCTCTCCGACGAGGTGGCGACCCGGGTGCGCGCCCATGGCTGGTCCGCGCACACCGTCGGCATCAAGATCCGGTTCGCTGATTTCCGCACCGTGACCCGGGTCCGCACCCTGCCGGGCTGGGTGGACTCGACCGCCGCGATCTACGCCACCGCCGCCGAGCTGTACGCCGAGTTGGGGCTCGACCGACCGAGGATCAGGCTGGTCGGGGTGCGCTGCGAGAACCTCCGACCCGCCGGCAGCGCGCCCGAGCAGCTGAGCCTGGACTGGCTGAGCCGGGCCGACGCGGCCGACTCCGAAGGCGCGGACATTGGGCACGCTCGCGCCCTGGACCGAGCGACCGACGCGGTGCGCGCCCGGTTCGGAGCCACTGGTGTCCGCCCGGCGACGCTGCTTGACCCCGGCGGCCGGCGCAACCGGTCGGCGGACACAATCGCCTCCGGACACAGGTCCCAGGCGGGCACTGCGCCCGGCACCGGAACCGATCGCCGCCCCACCCCAGGGGAGAACGGGGAGTCGGACGCGAGCCGCCCGCCGCGCCCTTGAGTTGGTCGGGGCGTGACCCGGCTCGTATGCTCGACACATGCGGGTTCCCAATACCGGAAACCGTCACCGGACAATCTCCGTCGATCCGAGCGGGTCGACCGGCGGCCAAGGCGAAGGAGGGCCACGTGGCGCTCTCCGAACATGAGCAGCAAGTGCTCGATCAAATCGAGCAGGCGCTGTACGCCGAAGACCCCAAGTTCGTCGCCGCGGTCCAATCGGTGCGACGTCCGCCCAGCCCCGGGCACCGGTGGGTGTTGCTGTCCGTCCTCGGGGTCCTCGTCGGGCTGCTGATCGTCATGGTCGGCCTGGTGCTGAAACTGATCCCACTGGGCGTGGTCGGTTTCGTGCTGATGGTCACCGCGTGCGCGTACGCGACCGCGTCGATCCGCCGGCGGGTGGTGGGGCCGCCGAGCCCAGGCGTCGGCCCGGTTCGGGCGAGCAAGTCGCGTCGCGGCGGTGGCATCCGCGCCCGAATGGAACAGCGGCTGCGTCGGCGCTTCGACCAGAGCTGAAAACGCCGACCACGGCCGAGCGCTCCGGCCCGAGCCGGGTCAGCTCCGGCCCGAGCCGAGTCAGCTCCGGCGGAGACGTCGGCGACGGCTTGGCGAGCGCAGCGATGCGGGAAGCAGGCGCGCGCGGGAACGGGTGAGGCGGGGGCGGCGGTCCCGCAGCGCCTTCTCGACCTGCCGCAGGTTGGATATCAAGGCCGCTGCGGGAGTGGTCTCGCCGGCCGGTGCGTAGCGCGCGCGCTCCACGGCGGAGGCGAGCGCGGCCAGCGATTCGCGCGCCGCGCCGGTCACCGTGCGCCCGCCGAGCCAGGACAGCACCTGTCTGGGCGTGCGCGCCGCCGACCAGGGATACCCCAAATCGGTCGCGGTCGCGCGCAGCTCGGTCCACACCGAGTCGGGGCCGGCAGCGGGGCCGGCCAGGCGGGCGCGCCGCCGGCCCAAGCGCACGGCCGCTGGGATCAGCGCCAGCGCCACCAGCGCCGCCACTCCGCCGGCGACGCTGGCGACCAGCCACGCCGGCCAAGACAGCCCGCCCCCGGCGCTGGCCCGCTCGGCCGGTGGCGCGGACGGCGCCGCCGGCGCGGAGGCGGATCTGCTCGGCTGCGCCGCGCCACCGTGCTGGGCGTCGTTGGAGGGCGGCGCGGCGGTGGAGGCGCCGCCAGCGGGCGCCCACGGCAGGCCGACGGAGCGCCCCGCGTCCGCGCCTGACAGCGGGGTGGGATCGAACGGCACCCAGCCAATGGGCGGGAGGAACGCCTCCACCCAGGCGTGCGCGTCGCGAGTGGTGACGACGAACTGGCCGTTGCCGTCGAGCGGGCCATGGGTGTAGCCCAGCACCACCCGGGCGGGCACCCCGGCCAGGCGGAGCAGCACCGCCATCGCCGCGGCGTACTGCTGGCAGTAGCCGGCCTTGTTCTTCAGGAAGTTGACCAGGTCGCTGGTCGAATCGCCGCCTTTGGTCTTCAAGCTGTAAACGAACCCGTTGGCCGGATCGGTGAAGTAGTTGGAGACGGCCAACGCCTTGAGATAGGGCGACGATGTTCCCCCGGTGAGCTGCGCGGCGAGATCCCGCGCCATGGTCGGGGTGTCCTGCGGCAGGTCCAGGAATTGGGGCAGGTCAGGCTCCGCCGCGCCGGAGGTCAAATCGTCGGCCGTCGGGAACGGCGCTTGCACATTCTCGGTGTAGCTCTGCCCGCTGCGCAATCCCTCGGACACGACCAGCGCGTTCTTCGGGCTCCAGCCCTGCGCGGTGATGGCGCCATCGACCCAGATCGGCAAGGCGAACACAGGCACATTGCCCGCCAACTGGTGCACCACGTCGATGGTCGCGGTGAAGGAGTAGGTGGTTCCCCCGTCAGTCGACGGCACGGTCCGGAAGGCGGTGCGATACAGCCGTTCCAGCCGGCCGTCGCTCGACGCGTGCCAACCGCTGCCGTCGAAGGTGTCCAGCACCTCGGTGCGCAGGTAGAACGGCTCGTAGTGGTCGCGTTTGAGCTGCGCCAGCTGGCTCGCGGCAACCCGCACGCGCAGCAGGTCGACCGGATCGGAGAGGGTCAGATCACCCTTCAACGCGGCGAACGGGTCGAGCGCCAGCGCCCCGCCCGAGCCAGTCCCGTCGGCCACGTCATGGTGCAGCGCGTCCGACAGCAGATTGCCGCCGCGCACCGGCACCACCACCGGCACGGCCAGCGCGAGCACCACTGCGGCGATGCCGATCCGCCGGCCGGACAACGGGGCGACCGCATTTCGCCGGGCCGGGGAGCGCAGCAACACCCGTCCCCACCGGGACAACTCATCGGCCTTGTCGGCGGCCAGCAGCAGCAGGAACCCGCCGGCCGCGGCGGCGAACCACCACAGCGCGACCGCGTGCCGCGGCACCGCGCCGGCCAGCGTGAAGATGAGCAGGAATGGCAGCCCGGTCAGCGCCGGGCGCCGAGCGATGACCCCGAGCAGGTCGACGGCTAAGGCCAGCAGCGCCAGTTGGGCGCTGAGCACCATGCGGATCGCCGCCGTGGAAGCCAGCGGGGCGCTGGCGTCTTGAATGGTCTGGCGGACCTGATCGGTCAGCGCGGCGGCGTCCGACCAGGCCCCGGCGAACGGCGCCACGCCGCCGACCGCGTGGTCGGGCACGTAGCGCGCGGTCAGGAAGCCGAGCGCCAGCACAATGCCGGGCAACAGGTGAACGATCTGCGGTGAGTAGCGAAGACGCAGCGCGACCGCGGGAAGGATGGTCAACGCCAGCACCGCCCAGGCGTCGAGCAGCCACGTCCAATCGGTGAAGATCTGACGCAACGGCAGGATTGCCAGGCACGTCGCGACCAGTGCCGCGAGGGTGCGCCGCGCGCCTGAGCGCGCCGCCGCGCGCTCGACGGGCGCTCGGAGCCGAGTCCGATCGGCGGGCCCGTCGGCGGGCCCGGCGCGAGTCATGCCGGCCATCGCATCGGGGTGGCCGGCTGGGCGAGCAGGCGGTGCCAGGCGGTGGCGAGGGTGTCGTCATGGCGCACCACCGCCACCCGCCAGCCGCCCGCCGCCAGCGCCTTGGCCGCCGCCCGCGTCTGCTCCGTCATCGGCGGTTGGGTCGGGATCGGCGGTTGGGCGGTGATCGACGACTGGGCGGGGAGTGGTGGTGGGCCGGCCACCGGTGGGCTCGGCTGGGCCAATGGCGCGCCGGTGCGATCGGCGCGACCCGGGCCCGCGTCCGGCGGCCCGGTGGGCGGGTCGGCGGGTGGCTCGGTCGGTGGCTCCGCGACCCAACCCGGGGTGTCGAGCAGCAGCGCGAACGCGGACCGCGCGCCGTCACGGGCGCCGGCCCGGGCGACGGCGCGCGCCTCGTCCTCGTCCAGCGCGCCGAACACGCCGAGCACGGTCCCGTCCCGGCTCGCCTCCCGCAACGGCGCGATCAGCTCGGGCAGCGCCAGCGCGCCGCTGGGTCGCGCCTCGGCCAGGAAGTCGATCAGCGAAAGCGCGGTCGGGAACCGGCGCCGGCTGGTCCCACCGGCGATCAGGCTCACCTCACGGCCGGACTCGAAGAGCTGCGCGCCGATGCTGGCCGCCGCGCTGATCGCCCACTCGGCGCTGGCCAACCGGCGCTCGTCCCACGGCGCGCTGTCCGCCGGCGCGGGGGCTGGGACCGCGTCGGCCGACCGATGGGCCGTCGCGCGCAGGTCCAGCAGCAGCGTCGTGTGTCCCTGCCAGGGGCGCTCCTCGTGGCGGACCATCAGCGTGCCGGTGCGCGCGCTGGAGCGCCAGTGGATCTTGCGCAGATCGTCGCCGTGCCGGTACTCGCGCGTGGACGCGTCGTCCGCGCCGTGGCTGCCGATCCAGTGGCTGGCGGCGTCGTCCCCGGCGTCCAGAGAGAACGGCAGCCGCTCGTCGGGCAGCGGGTCGATCCGCGGCGTGACGACCAGCGTCGAGGTCGCGGTGAACGACCGGCTGGTGTCGATCAGCCCGAACGGGTCGGTCAGCCGAACCTGCAGCGGGCCGGCGCGGTAGCGGCCGCGGTTGCGCGCGGTCAGGTGGTAGGCCACGGCGCGCGATTCGCGACCGGACAGCCCGGACAGCGCGAACCGGGCGCGCCCGGCCAGCTGCGGTGGCACCGGGTCCTCAAGCATCAGCGCGCCGCTGGGCAGCGCGGACCGGTTGGTGATAGTCAGCGTCATGGCCAGGTCGCCGCCGACCGGGGCCCGCGCCGGATCGGCGTCGCGACGGCTGGCGATCGTCACCTGAGCGCGGTTGACCACAATCGCGGCGAGCACTGGAACGGCTGCCATGAGGCATCCGGCGCGCACCAAGTCGACCTCACCGAAGATCATCCCGCAGGCCACGGCGGTGGCCCCACCGGCGAGCAGGCAGTGCGCTCTGGTGGTGAGGCCAACCCGCCGGCGCATCGCTCAGCGCCTTCCCGCTCCCAGCCCGTCGGCTGTCGGAATGGGCACCAAGCCGAGGATCCTGCCGAGCACGTCGGTCGGGGCCCGAACCGGGAACTGCGCTTCGGGGGTGAGCAGCAGCCGGTGGGCGAGCACCGGTCCGGCGAGCGCTTGCAGGTCGTCCGGGATGACGAAGCTGCGCCCCGCGAGCGCCGCCCAGGCTTTGGCGGTGCGCAGCAGCTGCAGCGTCGCGCGCGGCGAGGCCCCCAGGCGGATGTCGGGGGAGCGGCGCGTCGCCTCGGCCAGGTCCACGGCGTACGCCTTGACCGCGTCGGCCACGTAGACGGCGCGCACCGCCGCGATCAGCGAGCGCACCTCGGCGGCGTCGGAGACGGCGGGCAACGTGTCGAGCGGATCCAGCGCCGCGTGCTCGCTGAGCATCGCGATCTCCGCCATGCGATCGGGATAGCCCATGGAGATGCGCGCGGTGAACCGGTCCCGTTGCGCCTCCGGCAGCGGGTAGGTGCCCTCCATGTCGATCGGGTTCTGCGTGGCCAGCACCAGGAACGGCGCTTCCAGCCGGTAGGTGGCCCCGTCCACCGTGACCTGTTGCTCCTCCATACACTCCAGCAGCGCGGACTGCGTCTTGGGA
>Ga0123357_10010131_pt1 | contig 11960 bp, 9 predicted proteins | sample TergutEmb28metaG_FD_89873 | JGI IMG/M metagenome (GOLD analysis project Ga0123357, IMG submission 89873) | Embiratermes neotenicus P4 segment gut microbial communities from Petit-Saut dam, French Guiana - Emb289 P4 | ecosystem: Host-associated > Arthropoda: Insects > Digestive system > Gut ...
CAGCAATGTAAGAATGGTATGGCGCCGTATGATTTGGCAAGCGCTATATACTCACATAAGGGCTTGCGGAAATACTTAATAAACATTTCTTTACTCATAAGCAGATCAAGCTGTGTCGAGAAGTCGTCTGCTATCTGCATGGCGTCTATACGTCCTCTGGCAGCTTCAAGCAGCCTTTTGTGGTATTCCATGTGCCAGTCGAAGCAGCGTTTAAAAAGGTATTTGGCCAATTCCTCGTTAAGCGCCATGTCCACAAGTATATCCTCCATACTTCTGACAAGCGTCGGATAGTAAAATATACTGGCAAAGCCGCCCAAAAGGAACCGGTCGCCGTACTTCTCACATGAGCTGACAGTCCCCGAAAAGTCGTATTCGCCCAGATCGGGCAGAACAAGGGCTGCTTCCATGGCCTCTATGGTATCACAGCCATCGGTCGCATAACGTACTATTTCATCATGCGCTCCGTAAGCGTTATACACTGTACGTATCCTGCTTCCACCCCAGCCTATTGTAAGTCCTTCTTCATCCTTTTCAGAAGGCTTACGCGTCACCTCAGGATCTACCCACGCGCAGTCGATATCCAAACGGTCCAGCACATCCCTCATATCACGTGTTTTAAAATGTTGAAACAGCCGTTCCCATATTTCAGACACTGCCTGAAAATCCGCCGGTGTCCTGTCTGGTTGTTCATGGTTCACAGCTGCCAGTACCCGTTCCCGTCGAGTCATGATTTTACCTTCCGAATATTCAGACTTCCAAAAGCTTCAAACATTGCAATAACATTTTCCGGCGGTACCTTGGCCACAATATTATGTATGGATGCAAACACATAACCGCCGTTCCTGGAAAAGATATTCTTTCGTTCCCTGACCTGCGATGCTACTTCTTTCGCTGTGCCATACGGCAAGACCCTCTGTGTGTCCACGCCGCCCCCCCAGAAAATTACCTTGTCCCCATACTTTGTTTTTAATGTTTCAGGATCCATTCCCTTTGCGGAACATTGAACAGGGTTAAGAATATCGACCCCCATTTCAATCATATCATTTATGAGCGGTTCAATAGCGCCGCAAGTATGATAAAACGTCTTCCAGGCCGTGTTTTTATGAACCCAATCGTTTATCGTTTTATAAAAAGGTTTATATATATCACGGAATTGCGGAATGGACGTAAAGCATGAATTTTGAGCGCCAAAATCAGTACCGCTCAGCCAAATAGCCTGAATCCTGCTACCAACGGCCTGCCGGTATATTTCAAGATTTTTCAGAATGATTTCGGTTTGATAATTAAATATTTCCTTTATATAATCCGGATACAATACATGCGCCATCAGCCAGTCTTCCAGTGAACGTATACCTTTGGGATTCTCCAAAAAAGGTCCGGGAATCAGGGCAACATCACCAAATCCTGCTCCTCCCAAATTTCCCAAAATACCATAATCAGTTTCTTCAAATAACCTTATTGATGTTTCTTCCCAGTGTCTGGCATCTTCATCGCTTGCTACACTGAAGTCATCCTTAAAGTCTTCAAGGGGAGTCAGTTTGTCTTCATTAAATTCAGGCGAACGCATAACATTGTCAAAAAAGAAACCGTTATTGGGCATATGTAAACTGTATTTGGCGTTTCGATTTCCTCCGGGATATACCCAGACATCTCCTTTATCATCAATATCACATTCAAAACCTCCGGCCATTAATACAGGAGTCCCATCGCTCATCTTCCAGGGTTTCCAATTTTCATTCCTGTACCCAAGCATCGTGCCTGCGTTCCACAGCCCCACGACGTCAACACCAAGCACCTGACGCAGATCTTCGTCAACCTCACCCAGCATTTGAAAGGGTTCAATTATTTTGATTGGTTTCCGATTAAGCCCCAATTTTTCGCGCAATTTATACAAAGTACTTGCGCTTATACCTGTTTGACCGCAAGCTCCGAGATCAACAGGAGCTCGATCCGGTTGAGTATGATTCAATACTGCTGCAAGTCTTTCCCTTCCGTTCACAAAAACCTACCTTGCAAATTTTTAACACGTAAATTATTACCACTTCTCAATTCTTTTGATGATGGCTTCCTGTTCCTCAATATTATCACTTGCTATACAAAGCATTATTCCATCCGGTTTATCAAATGCGTTTATGAAAGATTCCAGTTCCGTCTTCTTGAGATCTATGATAATGGATTTGCCCGCCTGCAATATGCTCTTTAAATAGGGGACCCATTGCATGATTGGTTCATCTTCGCCGAGCCCCTGCACCCACTGTATGGCCTGAACATTGGGCAATGTTAAAATACTCCCGGTATGATTTTTGACAAATTTGCCGTCAATATGAAAAATATTATGTGTAAAATATTTACATTCCTTTTCCAATATGGGAAAAATAAACCGGTCAAAATCCTCGGTAGAGATCATGGCGGAAAAATCCGCACTGGGTATATGCAGTTTTCCAAACGATGGAACCGTCATCCATGTTGCGGACGGCAAGCCATGGGCTTTTAGTTTTTCATCGAAGTAGTCATACACTCCGAAAAACGGTTCCTCACATTTGGCCACCAGTTTTTCAACCTGTTCTGGCCTGTCAATAAAATCCAGAAGGATATTTTGCGTTCCGCGCAAAGCAACGGCACAGTCCATACCCGGGTGTAAATCAGTATACCCTACAATGAATTTCCCCTTGCATATGGATAGCGCATAATCGGTAAGTTCTACCATTTTTTTATATAATTCGCCGCTCTTGTCAAAATATATGTTGGGTAGATCCTTATCATAATCTTCAATAATTGGTTCCGCCCAGGAGGTTACTTCGCCCCATTCCATTCCCGCCCCATAGCATCCCGCATACCAATTCGGGCCCAAATTCGGGAAATATACGGGAAAAGTCTCGGCGAGCAGCATCCTATTGCCCATTCTGTTGACATAATCATTCACCACGAATTCCGTGTCCATCCAGCGATCCCTGAGTGTAAGCCATGTCCTGTTATAGTCTTTTGATTCAAAATCGGCGTTGTGCTGTGAAAAGCGTATGGGGGCCCGGTCTACAATCTCACCCTCAAGCCACGCGTATATTCGTTCCATTGACTTCATAAAATGCGGCATATTTTCAAGTTCTACATTCCATGACTTTATTTCAGACATTTTTTCCTCCGGTATCAACAAGATTTCCGATAAGATATTTTTAGCGCCTCACTGGTACCTGCCCAATTCTCTGGCTGCTTCGTAAAACGTAAGGATATTCTCCAGGCTCGTATCCGACTGGACATTATGCGCGGGGGCGAGCAGAAGGCCGCCGCCCTTTCCTATTGTTTCCATGCGCAATTTTACTTCCGCGCGTATGTCTTCCCTGTTACCGTGCGGCAGGGTGCCCTGAATATCGATTGATCCCCAGAAAGACAAGCGATTGCCGTATTTCCGCTTAATCTCCGCCGGATCCATCGCACGGGGCTGTATGGGGTTAAGTACATCCAGCCCTATCTCAATCAGATCGTCAATGATTGGGAAAATTTTTCCGCAGCTGTGATATGCGACCAGTAAAGCGGGATTGCGGGCCTTGAATGCGGCAATGAGGGCAGCCATGCGCGGTTTAAGAAATTCGCGCCACATTGCCGGTGAAAACAACATGCGCTCCTGCATACCGACATCATCGCCCAGCCAGATCATATCGGCCCCTTCGTCGATTAAGCGCAGGCCGGCGCGCAGCGTGTACTGCATCGTCTTGTCGAATAGCTCCTTCACATAGTCCGGGCGGAGAACCATATCTTCGATAGTCTCTTCCATGCCATGGAGATACCACGCCGCTTCAAAGATCGAACAGGCTACCGAGCCGCACATAAAATGTGTTTTGCCGTAACGATTCATAAGCTCCCTGAAAGGCAGGTACACCTCCGGGGCATCCGGATCCGGTGTGCGATAGGCGCGCAGCTTTTTTCCGTCGCCGTCATCTGAGAGCGGATGATTAATGATCTCGGTGTAGCGGCCGGTTGCGTTTCTGAAATACTTCCATCTGCAGCCCCAGGGACAGACGTATTCGTCTTCTTCCCTGAGATAATAACTGGCGCTGATGCCCGTTGAGTAAACAAGCATGTCGTTGCCAATTTTTACGCACATATCGTAGTAATTATCCGTATGAAAATGTTCCATCAATATTTTTTTTACCTCCGGCACAAATTCACCTGATACCGGTATGCGGTCGGGGAGCTGCCGGGAAAGCGCAATACTGGTTCTCTCTTTTGAATTCATGAAAATTCTCCCCTTTATCCTGCTTTTTGGGTATTCTTTGTTGCGTTCTGTAAGGCGACCGCTATTACCAGGACGATGCCGGTGGCGATATTTCGCCATGCTACCGGCAATCCCAGAATTACAAGACCATTGGACAATATGCCCATGACCAGCACGCCCAGAAATGAACCAAACATATTACCTTCACCGCCGGCCAGAACTGTACCGCCGAGTACGGTGGCGGCGATAGATTCCAAACCGTAAGTACTGCCTATACTGGGATTTGATGTGGCAATACGTGACGCTAACTGTATTCCCGCAAAACCTGACAACAGGGAGGATAAGACATATACCTTGAAAATCACACTTTCAACATTTATACCGGCTACCCTGGCGGCCTGGGTGTTCCCGCCCGTACAATATATCCGCCTTCCAAAAACTGTATGTTTCAGCATAAGTCCAAATCCCACATAAAGGATGGCGAGCGTGATGATCGGGAGGGGAAAAAGTATGGAGCCAAATGTCGTAGCTCCGACAAATTTAAAGGCAGCTGTATTGACCGTGATGGGCTGCTTTGAAATTAATATGACCGCTCCTCCCAGCATAAAATTCATCGATAGAGTTGCAATAAGCGGATTAATCTTTACTTTTGTAATAAGCGTACCATTTATAATGCCAACCAGAACTGCGGCCAAAATTGCTATTGTGAACCCAACCCCATACGGTAAACCAAGTTTTGAAGGAGCGCATAAATATCCAACAATTATGCCTGATATGGCTGCGCTGCCCCCGACAGAAAGATCAAATCCCCCTGTCAAAATACACATTGTCTGACCTATGGCGACTATACCCAGGGTGGCGATCTCCCGTCCAACGGGAAGAAGATTATCGAGTTGAAAAAAATAGTTTGTAAGGTTAGAAAAGACCACTAATTCGACTACCAGCATTACTGCAAGCATCAACCGATTCACAATAGAGTAATTAAAGCTAAACTTCGATAAAAGTGTTTTTGTCCCACCGGTGTTTTCCATTCGTCCTACCTCAGTTACTTATTCAAATTACTACACCTTAACCGGTGTTAGTAGCAATGGCATAGCGTAAAACATCTTCCTCTTTGAGTTCCCGGACATTGGCAAATTCAGCGGCAATTACTCCATCCCTGAAAACAAGCAGCCTGTCTGACATGGCCAATATTTCCGGTAATTCGGAAGAAATCATTATTATCGATTTCCCTTCCAAAGAAAGTTTTTCCATAAGCCGGTAAACTTCCGCCTTGGCGCCTACATCAATCCCCCTGGTTGGTTCATCAAATATCAATATTTCGGATTCTGAGCCAATCCATTTGGCTATAACTATCTTCTGTTGATTGCCTCCCGAAAGATTTTCAGTAATTGTACCGATACCGGGAGTTTTAATATTAAGAGCGGCTATAAGCTCTCTGGCTTTTTCCGCTTCATGGCGTAAATCAATAATATTGAATTTAGCCAGGCGTTTGAAAAACGGCATAGTGATATTCCGGCAGACATTGAGCCGTATGGCCAGACCTTCTCCGCGCCGGTCCTCGGTAACATAACCCATTTTCATATTTACCGCGTCTATGGGATGTCTGATGGCAGTGTTCCTGCCGTTAATTGTTATTTTTCCGCTGTCTTTTTTTTCTATTCCGAACAGTAAACGCGCCATTTCCGTACGTCCGGAACCTATTATGCCGAATACTCCCAATATTTCACCTTTGTTCAGATGAAACGAAATACCCTTCACCTTGTCTCTCCAGGTAAGGTCTTCCACATTGAGGACGCTATTGCCGTAATGCTTATCGCTGCTTTTTTCAAACAAACGCATCTCACGGCCGACCATCATGGTGATTATATCGTTGGTGTTAATATCGGCAATATTGTTTGTGGCAACGTATTTCCCGTCTTTGAGTACGGTAACTCTGCCGCATACCGTAAAAATTTCGTTCAGCCGGTGTGAAACATAAATAATGGAAATGCCTTCCCGGGTAAGCTGGTTGATGAGCTTAAACAATTGATCGGCTTCCTCGGCGGACAGGGAGCTTGTGGGTTCATCGAACGCAATAACTTTTACATGAGTGGAAATTGCTTTCATGACCTCAACAAGCTGCCTGCGGCCCATGGAGAGTTCCGCAACCAACTGATTGGGACGGAAACTTAACGCGGTGGATCCGAGTCTTTCCTGAAGCTCATGGGTTTTTTTCCACATCGCTTTCCAGTCGACAAACGGCCCCTTCCTGGGGTGGCCGGTCATAAAAATATTTTCGGCCACGGTAAGACTGGGAGCAAGGTGCAGCTCCTGCGGTATCAGAGAGATTCCGTTTTTCCTGCATTCCTGTACAGACCTGAAATCCACCGGTCTGCCTTCATATAAAATTTCACCTGAATCTTTTCTGTATAAACCTGCTATGATTTTAATGAGCGTAGATTTACCGGCGCCGTTCTCTCCGCAAATTGCATGGGCCTCTCCGCGGCGAAGTTCAAAATCGACTTTGTCCAGGGCCTTTACGCCCGGAAACACTTTGGAGATACCTTTACATGCCATTATCACGTCGTTCACGGCGCCAACCTCGGTACAAAAATTATACTGACTTATTTTATCAGAGTTTGCCAGTTATCAAGTGTTGCTATGTTACCGTTTATCAGGGTCTGCATCGGCATTGGGGTGCCATTTACGATATAATCATTCAGAATTTCTATTGCCCTGTAACCTTCAGTATAGGGATCAAGAACAATGGTAATATAGCTGCTGTTCCCCTTTTGGAACTCTTCAACAGACATTGAATAACCGCCGAGTCCGCAGTAAAGCGTATTTTTGGCCGGTATTCTGCCGGCTTCCTCAATAACTTTCATGCCGGCTATGGCGGTGTCATCATTAACGCCGGTTACAATCCAGTGGGTCACTTCGGGATGCGCCTGAATGGTAGCCTGAGCTACGGGAAGTGAATTCTCAAGCATTGCATCGGGTGTATCGGCGCGAATAAAATCCGCATCCTTTAGCGGAGTATTTTTCATTAGCGCCTCTTTGTACCCTTCCAGCCGGGGCGCCAAAACGGTAACATTCGGAGCGTCCAATTGCAGTACCTTTACGACATTACCGGCGCTAAAGAATCCGCGTTCGTTGGCGAGTTTGGCCAGCGCTTCGCCGCCCAGCATCCCAACTTCTTTCGTGGGCAATCCGACATGGGGAACCGGGGCTCCATTTTCATCTACCACATTATCGTCCAGAGTGATAAGCGCAACCCCTTTCTCTCTGCACCTCATTGCCACCGACGGTCCGTTGCCCTGATTTGTGATTGTCATGGCCAAACCGTGGATTCCCTGTGCCAGCGCGGCGTCCAGAGCCTGGTCGAATGCCTCATCACTAAGGTTGGCGTCAAGGGAAAAATACTGTACCCCTAATTTGGCTGCCGCGTCTTTCAGGCCCTGGTCCTCGGTTACAAACCAGGGATTGGTCAGCATTTTGGAGATGTAGGCTATCTTTACTGGCCCACTTCTGCTTTTTGCGCCAGCAGATGCTGGTTGGGCCTTCTGGCCGCCGGCCCAACTAAACACCGCCATAAATACAAGAAGCGATACCGCAATTACCAAAATTTTTTTCATACTTAACCTCCTGAATTAATTAACCTGATAAATATATCTGGTTAATATTATCACGCATGAGTTATTACAAAAATTTCCTGGTAGAAAAGGAGCAATATTTACAACAAAAGAGCAAAATAAACAATATTGGCGGCAATACTTATTTTGTTCTATAATCCATGGGCCATACCCCAATCAGATTTTTAAAGGCATTACAAAAACTCCCTTCGCTTGAAAATCCGCAGGTATAGGCGATTTCCTTAATCGATAACGAAGAATGCCTCAAAAGATGATTTGCGGTACCTATTTTGGCAAGCAGTACATACCGGTACGGGGTATAACCAATGTTTTTTTTAAATTGCCTGATGAAATAGTATGGCGACAGGGCCATCCTTTCCGCAAGCTCTTTCGGTTTCAGCGGCTTTTGAACATTCTCGGTTATATATGTCAACAGATCATCCCAGGAATTACTTTTTGTTTCCAGCGGCTGCGAATTACCATTTAAAAATTCTGTCAGAATAATAACCAGATATTTGTTGTTCAGAATATCATTCACCCCTTCTTTCTTATTAAATTTGTCATAAATGTTAAATAAGTTGTTGTAAATGGTCTGAACCCGGCTTGTTGAGAGGGATTTGAGGACAGAGCAATTCGTATTTTTTGCAATTTGATTAAAACATCCGCGAATCATGGGACCATCAAAATGAACCCATATTGTATCCATCGTTGATCCGGAAAAGGTTCCATAAACATGAGGATGATAACAGTCCAATAAAAACGCGTCGTTCTTATTCAGGATAATCCTGCGATCGTTTTGGTAAATATAACCTTTCCCATTTATTACAAATAAACACAGATAACTGCCGTAATGACCTTCTTTATCGGTGAAGGTATCGATCCGGGGGAAATAACCGCTGAATTTATCCCGGGCGACATTGTAAGAACTATCACAAAAATAATAACCGCATGATTTAAGCGTAAGAAATACCTTAAGGTTATACTCTTTGGGTATATGAAAATATATATTGGATTCAGGTGATACGCCCTTTTCGATAAGTTTCATTTTCAAATTTTAATGGATATATCATAATATATCAATTGAAATCTCTCCCTTGTCCATATTTTCCTGCGTATACATAGCCTCTTCAAGTATACAATCATTCGTTATATAGTACAGTTGTGGAATTCAAAAACAGGAGGTATGACGATGATTAAAGGGGACCCGCTTGTATGGCAGCTCCTCCTGCTCCTGCTTCTCATCCTGGCGGGCGCGTTTTTTTCCTGCGCCGAGATAGCCCTCATTTCGCTCAACAAGAATAAACTGGAAAAAGAATCCGATTCCGGCAGCCGCCAGGCAAAGCGTATCCTTTCCCTTACCGGCCAGCCGTCCAAATTCCTTGCCACTATCCAGGTGGGGAATACTTTGGCTGGTTTCCTGGCCAGCGCTTTTGCGGCCGGCAATATTTCGGGCAGGTTCGCGTCCTGGCTTGTTTCTTTGGGCCTTACAATTCCCGCCAGGTCACTCGCGGCTATTTCCCTGGTGGTGATCACTGTCGCCCTTTCGTTCTTTCAGATGGTTCTGGGGGAGCTTGTGCCAAAACGCATAGCCCTGAAAAAGGCGGATGTTCTCGCGTATCCTATATCCGGTTCCATTCTGCTGGTGTCCCGTCTCTTTGCGCCCCTGGTGTGGCTTCTGACCAAATCCACCAACGCTGTTATGAGGATACTCGGTATCAATCCCGAAACCGACGCCAGCGCGGTTACGGAAGAAGAGATCCGGCTGATGATCGATGTGGGCAGCGCGAGGGGAACCATCAAGGCCGGTGAAAAGGAAATACTCCACAACGTTTTCGAGTTTGACAACAAGACTGCCGGGGAAGTGATGACCCATCGCCGTGACACGGTACTGCTCCGGCTTGAGGATAGCGATGAAGAATGGGAGAAAACGATAATTGAAAACAGGCACAGTTTTATCCCCGTATGCGGCAAGAACCCGGATGATATAGCCGGGGTGCTTAAATCCAGGGATTACCTTTCGCTGAAAGACCGCCGCCGCGAAAGCGTCATGGCCCAGGCGCTTATCCCCGCCCAGTTTGTCCCCACTTCGGTCAAGACGAACGTCCTTTTCGGCAAAATGAAAAAAAGCCGCAATCATTTCGCGGTGGTTCTGGATGAATACGGCGGCATGATGGGCATTATCACCATGAAGGATCTGCTGGAAGAACTCGTGGGTAATCTTGGCGACGACAGCTCCATTCCCGAGGAACAGCCCCTCATCGAAAAAACAGGGCCGGGAACCTGGATCCTTAACGGCGCCGTTTCTCTGGACAAAGCCGCGCGGGAACTGGGCCTTCCTCTGCCCGTGGAACGTTACGATACCTTCGCCGGAATGGTTTTCAGCCTCCTCGGCCGCATCCCCGAAGACGGCAGCCAGCCCGAACTGGAAGCCTACGGCCTCTCCATCAAGATCCTTGACTTAAGGGAACGTAGGATAGAAAAAGCCCAGGTCACTTTTACCGCACAGCTTAAGTAAAGGCACAACGAAAGGCAAACAGGTGTGAGGGCCGGGCGCCCTATGGGCAGCTCGCGGCGTGGCATTTTTCTACTCAGGCTCTGGCCTGGCAATTGTGATCCCACGCCGATGCCGCCCATAGGGCGCCCGGCCCTCACACCTGTTTGGCATTCATTTGCAGCGGCCTTTACTTAAGCTGTTCGGTATAAACGATCGTGGCTTTATCTCTCCCTGTTCGCAAGCATTATCATAAGAATGCAACCGGTTGCAGTCCTGTTTGTCACCTGACATTCAACCAACTAACGTTTTGCGATTTTTGGTAAATGGTAATTCACCGCACGATATGTTTATCGCAATGGGCCACTGCATATCAATTCCGGGGGAGTGGGCTCAGTACCCTGTGGGCAGCATCCGGCGTGCAATCACAATTATCACGCCAGAGCGTGCGTAAGAAAATGCCACGACCGGCGAGCTGGCCACAGGGTACTGAGCCCACTCCCCCGGTTGCTTTTCGCCGTGTCCATTGCGGTACACCATGCGGTAAATTACTATTTGCCGGGTTTGGAACCTATAAGTGTAAAACTCATACTCGACTGGTAACGTTCAGCGCTGTCGGGGTTGGTGAGCTTATCAGAGGCGAAGAAACCAACCGAACCGGTGGAGAAATCTTTGGCATGAGCGTAAAGGGTTGACCAGACTTTGCCCTCACTGTCCTTAATGGTAATTTCAAGAAATTTGGGCGCTTTGGCATCACGCTTGGCGGGTTCCGGCATATAATCCTCCTGATTTTGAATATTTTTCTAACTGTACATTAATAATAGTACAGAACACTATCTTGTTCCAGAGCATTAAAATACTAATGGACTTTTTAGCCAAAACCGTTGTATTATATTTTCTAAATTCAGCTATTATATGGAGGTAGCCATGAAGAAGACGTTAAAAATTGCCGGTTTTGTATTGCTCGGCCTGATGCTGACTTTACCGGTTTTTGCCGGCGGCAGCTCACAAGCCGCGGGGGATGTGATCAAAGTCGGAGTTTTTGAACCCATGACCGGCGCGAACGCCGCGGGCGGCGCGATGGAAGTCGAGGGGATCAAGCTGGCGAATGAACTGAACCCTTCTGTACAGGTAGGCGGGAAAACCTACAAGGTGGAACTGGTTGTAGTTGATAACAAATCCGACAAGGTTGAGGCCGCCAACGCGGTTCAACGCCTGATTGATAATGACAAGGTTTCAGTGATCCTCGGTTCATGGGGTTCTTCACTGTCAATGGCGGGCGGCGAAGTGGCAAAAGACGCGAAAGTCCCCTGCATCGGCCTTTCCTGCACCAACCCCCTGGTAACCTTCGGGAACGATTATTACTTCCGGGTATGCTTTATCGATCCTTTCCAGGGAACTGTAATGGCCAACTATGCGTACAACACCATTAAGGCCAGAACCGCGGTAATAGTACAGGAAGTATCAAACGATTATTCCGTTGGCCTTGCGAAATTCTTCGTTGATAATTTCAGAAAACTCACCGGAAACCCGAACGCGATTCTGGCTACGGTTAACTACAACACCGGCGACCAGGATTTCAGCGCCCAGCTTACAACTGTCCGCGCCCAGAACCCGGATGTTATCTTTGCGCCGGGGAACTACA
>Ga0123357_10010132_pt1 | contig 11960 bp, 10 predicted proteins | sample TergutEmb28metaG_FD_89873 | JGI IMG/M metagenome (GOLD analysis project Ga0123357, IMG submission 89873) | Embiratermes neotenicus P4 segment gut microbial communities from Petit-Saut dam, French Guiana - Emb289 P4 | ecosystem: Host-associated > Arthropoda: Insects > Digestive system > Gut ...
CCCACCCACACATTAGAAAACCAACACATACACACACTCACCCCCACATTACAAAACCCACACATACACACACTCACCCACACATTAGAAAGCCCACACATACACACACCCACACATTACAAAACCCACACATATACACACCCACATATTACAAAACCCACACATACACACTCACCCACACATTAGAAAACCCACACATACACACACCCACACATTACAAAACCCACACATACACACACTCACACATTACAAAACCCACACATACACTCACACATTGCAAAACCCACACATACACACATACACACACTCACCCACACATTAGAAAACCCACACATACACACACCCACACATTACAAAACCCACACATGCACACACCCACATATTACAAAACCCACACATACACACACTCACCCACACATTAGAAAACCCACACATACACACACCCACACATTACAAAACCACACATACACACACTCACACATTACAAAACCCACACATACGCTCACACATTACAAAACCCACACATACACAAATACCCACACATACACACACTCACCCACACATTTGAAAACCCACACATACACACACCTACACATTACAAAACCCACACATACACACACTTACCCACACATTAGAAAACTCACACATACACACACCCACACATTACAAAACCCACACATACACACACTCATCCACCCATTAGAAAACCCACACATACACACACCCACACATTACAAAACCGACACATACACACACCCACACATTACAAAACCCATACATACACACACTCACCCACACATTACAAAACCCACACATACATACACCTTACACATTACAAATCCCACACATACACACACACACCCACACATTACAAGACCCACACATACGCACACCCACACATTACAAAACCCACATATACACACACCCACACATTACAAAACCCACACACATACACACACGCACACATTACAAAACAAGTCAAAAGAAGCACAATACAAGATACACACCAAATTAAATAGTCACAATACAATCAAGTACCCTTAGTATAAGGTCAGTATACATGGTACTTTGTCTCCAAGAACTTTACCGTAACTCCATTTCACTTCAAAATAAAATGACTTCACTTTAATCACTTCAGTTCACTCCACGTCACTAGTTAGGGCTGCTATATCTGAAATAATTTTTAACTCACAGAAAACGCTGTACGTGTTTTGTATGAAGACCAATCTGTTAATGCTGTTTCGGGAAATAATAGCTGTTTATTGTGGGCATCATATTGAACACACAAATACACTATGTTCGCAAGATACGGAGGATTTGAATATTAGAGTGGGCGGTTACATATGGTGGCCACTCTGTTATGAAGGGTTAAAGGAATGTTTTAAATTCTGTACGTGTGTAAGAATTACCATTTACTGTAGCTACCTATCCTCCGGTGCTTTGAAGGCTTCAGTTTATCAGCTTGTTTAATTCGAAGGTAAACACAATAACCAAGGCATGCGTGAGCTGAGGCACGCATAAATTGCGAGGGGTAGGAGGATATAATGTAACTGCACGCGGGAGGCAGGGGTCAGGTCGGTGGTAATGTGGAAGATAATGGAACTGCCGGCGGAAGGCAGGGGTCAGGTCGGGGGTGATGTGGAAGAAGAAGGCGGGTGCCAGCTGCTAGCGTGGTCACGCTCGACCTTCGTCTACGGCCACCTGATGTGTGTGTCCAGAATATAAGAAGACTTTGGTGACGTGCGTTCAGTAATCAGCCTTTAACATTGTTTACACCGTATTTTATAGCAGTCGTGTCCATAAGAACACGAAAAATAAGCCTAAATGTTCGCCTAAGTATATTCTACTTCCCTTCCTCACGGTAATTCCCGTGGGAATTATGGAAATCACTAAATTTAACGTGTGTGTATTTCTACATTGATGGTAATAGGGTAGAAACGTGAGAAAGCCGTGTGTATTTGGGGAGTAACAAAAAGAGAAGCGCACGAAACGAGGAAATTTGATCAATATCGTTAATTCTAAATGCGGTTTGAGACGGCGTGAGAGTTACCTGCTGTGTGTGGTGTGTGTGGATCTCATGTTGATAGTGGTGTGTTTCTAGACATTTAGAAACGATACGCAATCACGAACTGGACGTCGCAATTACTGGTATTATTTCTATCTCCCAACGCAGCACGTATATATTGGCTATATCGTATAATGAGGTTCTACTTACTGAGATTAATTTTCCTACACCTGGTCCGAATTATGTGAATTCTTGATACGATTGTTTAACGATTTTCCTTTTTTCTTTCTTTTTTTTCCAAAATAGTTCCCACAGTCCTTCAAGGTCTGTAGATACACGAAGAATCTGCCAGGGGGAAAAAGCTATCCCCGAATTTGTATTGCCCTTTTGGCTCGAGGAGTCGAATTGGCTGTTAACCTTCAATAATATAAAAACCAACAAACGCACTTAATAAAATATAACTCATGACTAAGTGTCACACTGCTACATGTTTCGGCACCGGGTTGCCATCCTCAGGAAGTCTCCTAGAATAAAGGAATACAAGTCTACCATAGTCTAGGTGTAGCACCATCGTGTTAGGGTATATATAAAATTTTAGAATGCATAAAATTGACAAGCATAAATTAAAACGTTGTGATTAATACCCCAGAATCTAGAATTCAAGAATTTTTTATGTTAGTCATGCCAGTGAAGGCGATGCGGTACCTAATTAGCACAATGGACTGGCACTCCTTTGTTCTAGAAAACTCCCTCAGGATGGCACCCCAGTGCCTAAACATGTAGGAGTTCGATACTTATTATGAATTGTATTGTATTAATTACATTTATTTGGTTGTAATATTGATTTAAGAATACGCACGGTGTGAGTAATAAAAATTGGCGGTTTGCTGTTTGTTTTTGCAAGCGCCTTCCTGTTTGTGGCACCTCCATCTTCGTCACCCGACTGCAAGCACTGGATTTTCTCTGGACTACCACTGGACCACGGGGCCACGTCCTGAGCTAGACGATTCCAGTGCATATCTTATTTCTGTGAGGGCATATCAATAGGACAGTCGAACCCGGTTACAACGACATCGGTTAACACGACACCTCGTTTATAACGTCACATATTCTGTGGTACCAATTAATTCCGCACTGTTCACCGTAACATTAGAAGAACACTCGTTTATAACGACACAAAATATTCATTACTTTTTATATCATTCTAACCGAGTGCGAATGTGTAACCCCTCATATCCCTGTGTTCACCAAGAGGTAGATTGAGGTAATTCTGCTTATATTTACTTATTACGTATTTACGCCATAGAAGTATGTCCCTCCCACGTTACTAGTGTTCATTTGATCTGATTGAGGACTGAGACATTAGGTCTTCCGAAAGGCGGTAACCACCTAGAGCAGTGTTTCTCAACCGCCGGGCCGCGGCCCTGTACCGGGCCCTGGCTTCAATTATACCGGGCCGCGAGAGGTTCTCCTGGAATTTGTCATTTTAGTTTTCTAAGCAGTTTTCATGAATAAATGTTTTATAGTGTAAATATTCTGAGGAGAAAAATATTCGTGAACGTGTCGAAAAACTCAGACCTAGATGTTGACCTGAGGAAACTACAGTATGCTGCAGGATTTCATTAGTCCAGTGATTGATAACTGATCTAAATGTAATTTTATATTTGTCAGCATGCCACACCATATATATAAATGTTCTACTACTATTTATGATTACGCCATACTTAATTATTAATACTTATGTTAGTTTAATGTATGAACTTAAAAAAATGGAAAGGTATTTACGAGTAAATTTGTTTGGACCGGGCCCTCGTCTCATGAAAAAAGAATTTGCCGGACCGCGGTCTCACAGAGGTTGAGAAACACTGACCTAGGGAACTAGGTAGTGTCATAAGCCAGAAGACTAGAAACTTAGTTTTCTTCGCTGACTTGGAAAACCTCCAATTCCATCCTAGTAATATTCTGTGCTGCAGACAAATTGTGCCCCTCATGAAACTCTCCACTCTCCTGTCGCATCATTTAGCGCCCTTTTCTCACCGTTTTGCTGTGTTCATCGCTTGCATCGAAACAGTTGATACCTCTTATGACACCCACAGAAAGACAAAGGATAAATGATTACCAACTTAGTGAGGCAAAGTTCTTCGTGAGAAACTGATATTCGCCATTGTAGCCTGTAAATTCATCGTCTTTTATGGGAACCGCAGGTACCGAGTCCAACAGATCCTGATAGGGACCCTGTCCCAAGCCAGATGAATGCAGTTCACGCCTTAAAACTGTACTTGTGTGTGTGTATATATATATATATTTATATATATAATAGAACTCCACTTATCCGGAACGCTGGTTATCCGGATCGTCAATTATCCGGACCAGCTTGGCCCTTCCGGTAAACATTTTCTTACTGTAATTGTATTGCATCTTTATATGGCTTAAATTTTTCCCCTAGTTGTCAAATACATATAAAGAATTGTGAATTAACGTTTTATTTGTACGTAAATAAATATGTAGCCTAAAACAGCCGTTTGTAAAACTAATTTTTCCACTTCAAACTGCCAATGTAGCCTATTTTCGAAGAAAAATCCAATTTTCTGGATTTTCTGCATATCCGGATGCCTCGCCGTCCCTGCTAATCTGGATAAGTGGAGTTCTACTGTATTACAACTTTCGCTGCGAGACTAGAAGATGACCCGAAGCATAGTGCCCGGAGAGTTCCCGCAACACCTAGGCTCGGAGCTGGACGTCTGTTTAATCTGAGCCCTGTTTCTGGCAGGGACAAGAGGTATTCCTCTTTACTGCGACGTCCACACCGTGGGGCTCACCTAATGTTATATACAGTGGGTAAAGGTAAAGGTAAAATTCACCCTACAACAGGCCACTAAGTCACAGAGTGGGAGTAGAGGTATAGCTCTCCTCTTTCTTTAACCTTGGCGCTAGATGGGGTGGGTGATCGTCACGCCCCGGTCGCTTTACCCCCAGGAAAGACCCGGTACCCATTGTATAGGAGGCTGGGTGGACCCCGGGGCCGGTCTGGACGAGTGCAGAAAATCTCGCCTCCACCGGCATTCGATCCCCGGACCGTCCAGCCTGTAGCGAGTCGCTATACCGATTGAGCTATCCCGGCCATTGGGTACCGAGGATTTGGGAATGTTTCCCCAGGATAAAACGGTCGGGGCACAAAGCTGTCTGTATTGCTATAACCCCGTCCATCGGCATGACGTAGTGCGTAATAAAGGACATGCACAGCTGTACATTTTCACAGCAAACTGGAAACTCGGTAGATTCTGCAGAAACTCTTGCTGTAGTGGTGCCACGCATCAGGTGCTTTAAACCTGAAACCGGTCGGATATTCGAGACTTCGGCTTGTCGAGCAGCTGTCCCTACCCGCATGGTGTAACCCGACACAACCGCCTCCAGAGGCACTTCATCTTCTAGCAAGTTCGAGTTCCCATTACAGCTGAAGACTGTGGCAGGTTCACGGGTTTCATTTGTCCGCATCAGATCTGTCTGCTCACAACTTTGCATTCTTTCTCACCAAAATAAAAAAAAAATACTTTTCTGCTGTCACAAGATACCCCTGTAATTTAATCGACAAAAGTGAAAGAACGGGTGGCTGCGGAAGATCACGCAGTGACGACCTTCAAAGTGTTTATTCTTTTCCCCGTGTTGGGGTGTGGGCAGGGATAGCTCAGTCGGTATAGCGACTCGTTATTGGCTGGAAGGTCCGGGCATCGAATTCCGGTAGGGGGCGAGATTTTCTGTATCCGTCCAGACCGGCCCTGGGGCCCACCCAGGCTCCTGTACAATGGGTACCGCATCACCTTTCCGAGGGTAAAGCGGCCGGAACTTGGCATTGACCACCCACCCGAATCTAGCTCTGAAGTTAAAGAAGGAGAAGAGCTATATCTCTACTCCCCTTTGGGCCTTCATGGCCTGTTCTTGGGTGAAATTTGCCTATACCTTTATCTTTACCGTATTCGGGTCGTCGTATCATGCTGTACACGTAGCACGGGTGGGAAATATTGTAAAATGCGGAAAATAGTATGGTCGATTACTCTGAGAAGATAGTACCCCTTGGAATACTCGGTGTAGATGAGAGAATAATAATATTAAAATGAGTTTAAATATCTAGGTGAGTGTATGAACTGGACTCATGTGGCTTAGCAACCGGCTCAGGGTCAGGGTCTTGCGAACCTATTTCGTACTTTCGGGTGTGATGGAATGTGGGAGGTTTCCTCTTCAGCTGAACTACTGTTCGTTTGGTTCCATGGAGCTTGAGTCAAAGTCTTAAGACACGCGGAGAGAGAATGGACCCCAATATTGATATCAATTTTCCGTTTTATGAGGTCTTTTCTGAAATTTGTCAGACTAATTAAATGAAACACAACGTGTACCAAATACGTTTTATTAAACATTATACACTCCAAATAGAATTGACGGGGAGACAAGGAGGAAGACGTAAGCAGCAACAGGGTAGCTTAAGGAAACGAAAGGATACTGGAAATTGAAACAGGAAACGCTAGATCGCATTCTATGGAGAACTTGCTTTGGAAGAGGCTGTGGACCTGTCGTAAGGCAGACTATGTGTGATCATACCCTACAAAATTGTCCACTCCCGCATTAACACTACTGCAAGGACATTTTTATTTTCTACGGGGAGGGGAGGTATTACTTACTTACGCACTCCATGGAGTAGAGTCCTTGAGAAGCTAACGGGTTTTCAGCTAGTCAAGAAATTCCTCGCATTTTATGGAACCCGAAGGTTCATTACCACATTCACACGTGTCCGCCACTTGTCCCTATACTGAGCCAACTCGATCCAGCCCATACCCCACATCCCACTTACTGAAGATCCATCTTAATATTATCCTCCCATCTATGCCTGGGTCTTCTCTCTCAGGTTTCCCCACCAAAACTCCGTATACGCCTCTCCTCTCTTGCATACATGTTACATGCCCCGCCCATCTCATTCTTCTCGATTCGATCACCAGAACAATATTTGGTGAGCAGTACAGATCATTAAGCTCCTCATTATATAGTTTTCTCCACTACTCTATCTCGTCCCTCTTAGGCCCAAATATTCTCCTCAACACCCTGTTCTCAAACGCTCAGCACACGTTCCTCTCTCCGTGTAAGCGACCAAGATTCACACCCATACGAAAAACAGGCAAAATTATAATTCAGTATATCTTAATCTTTATATTTTTTGATAGCAAACTGGAAGACATAAGATTCTGCATGAGTGGAGGTATTACTCCCTTCATTATGAATCTGGGCGCTAGGCTGAATTGTGGTGATGTTTACACCCCAGCCGCTTTACTGTTACCTGAAGACATATTAACTTTATCCCTTGATTACGCGTGGATCTCCCAAGTGATCTGTTCCGCTGAAGGTTTCTAAGCAAAATAGTGTTTTTATTTCTCTCCGCTTCCCTCAAATTACGACGATCCGTATCCAAAATATGTTCACCATTGCAAGATTAAAGGTAAAATTGTGCCTGTACTTATTTACGAGCCCCATGAAGGCATGTGACGGTGCGGAGGTATTGCTTCACTCATTCTTAACAGCGGCACTACCCGGAGATGGTGGTCGGCTTCACACCTTGGCCGGGGAAAGAGCCCTCTTCTTGCCATCCATTGGATATGAGTCTGCGTGGTCTTCAGAGCAGACCCGGATGTTTTTTAGAGAGAACATTTTTTCTCCTGCTGGGAATCCAATTCTTCTGTCGTTCAGCCCGAAGCTGAATTATCCTGGTCCCGTTTGCCAAAGTAACAAGACACATTGTCCTGTATAAGTATGAATGCTTTTGACATGCCCGTCAGCGGACTTAACGGACAGGAACTAATGCTATTTGCGGCTCATGCAAAATGATGTGTACAAGCCCTGTACGTATACTTAACAAATTTATGGAGAGTTTCTTCATTTATGTTGCGACATCATGATCTAAGGAACTACCGCATGGATCTTTTTGATAAAGACATCTTTAGAACGCTTATGGATCGGCATTGATAACAGTCTCCTTTGTTTTTATTAAGTCCTATAAAAAGCAATGTTTTAACATGAAAGGCTATGGTGAAAAATTGACATTGCTGCCTCATTCTGAGGCCAGCAGAAGCTAATATTGACATACTTCCCTTGGTCTCCTCTTTAGTCAAGCCAAGTTCATCGTGTTGTTTCTTATTTGCACGTGGTGGGAAGCTTTCGTTTCGCATTTAGACGTTGCTTATAATCTAAAAGAAATTACCCATCATCAAGCGTTATGAAATACAATTTTTTATGCTTTTTAAGATTAAGACCCTGTAATTTTCGTATATTAAATATTTTACTATTTCTTGTTACCACTGTAGTCATTTGATATGTGGCGCGGCTACTACTACCCATAGAATAGAATAGAATAGAATAGAATAGAATAGAATAGAATAGAATGATATATGGGTTCGAGCCCTTTTCGGACCCGATGCACCTAGGCCCTTTATGCCCCGCATTCTATGCTAGGTTAAAGGAGCCCTGTTGCGTTACCGAAACCCCAGATGGCCCCCACACCTAGTTTCTTAATATCGTCCGGGTCCAGAAAGAATGAACCCAGGTAAATGTACCTAAGTGAAGCCAAGGCCTCACACTCACATAAAATGTGGACTGAGGTCTCCTCCTCAGTACCACATTTCCTGCACATGGGGTCGTTTCCTATCCCCATTATACATAAATGTTTCCTCAAGGTGTTATGTTCCGTAAGTAGGCCAATAACAGCCTTGGTTTGAGTCCTATCAAGGGACAATAGCCTACTACTACCACCCATAGTTTTCACACCATATTAACAAGCAGCACAACAAGAAATTGACTGTTCAGTACTTCCATGATGCAGTAGCTGTGTGACGTCTGTAATGTGTCTTATTACCTATGACAAGACAGGAAATGTACTTTTATCGTAACATCTAGGGGTGTTCGATAACCATCGTTCCAGTGGAAATGCAATAAGTATTACATATTCTGAGTGTGTGTCTGTAGCGTTAGTCATCCAACATACAAAACGCTTACGCCGTATTATATTGTCGTCTGTGGCCTGTCCAGCTGTACCATTTTTTCCACATTATCTCACAAACGGTGCGATTTTTTTTCGGGGGGGAGATTTTGAACACAAAATGTGTGTTTTGGTTCTATCTACAACGTTTGTCTGAAACATTTCTCATTCTAAGATGAATCCATCGAGGTATTATCGTAAATGTACATTGGTCTTCATGTAAAGTGCCCGTTATTCTTTTCAGATTTTAGTGAAACGTGAATTTTCTCGACGGATTTTCGAAAAATACTCAAGATATCAAATTCCATGAAAATCCGTCTAGTGGGATCCGAGTTGTTCCATGCGAACGGACAGAAACGACAAAGCTGGTAGTCGCTTTTCGCTATTTTGCGATCCCACCTGAAGTTGCCGAAGTCGATTTTGGATCCAGTGTTAATTTCGTGAGAGGTGTTGGGTGAAATCTGTGTGCGTCTTCCAGGTAAGGCTGGAAGGCTATGCTTGCAATCACGTTACCTCGCCAATGGGCAGGATACAACGTGTCAAATGAACCAAGGTCCATGTTGCTGTTGACGTCATGCAACATGATCTGGCTGCTGACAGTAAATCGTCTTCATTGGTCGTAATTTCTTTGACAGTGTGAACAAAAAAAAACTGTGGTTGTAAACAAGAGTGTCACCTGTCGTCACAGCATTCCGTCAGTTGGCAGAGTGAAGCTGTTTGCCCTGAAGATGATCACGGTTTGCCAGTCCTTCGGAACTTGGGGACGGCACGTTTTCGCGTTAAGTTTGACAAACTGCGAATACAGTGTGATGGCATAAGTCTGTGCGGAAAGGGGAAGTGGACACAGTGGCGTGAGTGTGAACGTTTACATGTATGCTGAACAAAGCCTCCGCGACGCCAAAGCCACGCTGCAGGAGGACGGACACGCTTGGATACTGTTAAGTCCTGCGACCATACTAAGTTTTTCCTCCATACCAGCCACCACCTTAACGTCTTTAGTTTTGAGGTGAACAAATGCCGGTCGCCAGGTCGCCTTGGCTACTAAATTTTTTTACTGTGGTGCCTAAAATTTGTGTCATCTTAGTATGGAAATTGCGTCGTGCCGCCCTTCTGTCGCCAGAATTTTTTTAAATGGCTTCTGGAGTTTTTTTGGAAAGTTTGTGCACCCCTGCTTCAGTGACCCGTTTCGTCGCCTTCAGTTACATATTTTTCAAATGTCAATGGATATTTGTAAAGCACTGTGCTGTGTACCACTTGCCTTTAAATTTGTCCACACGGCATGTTTGTGTTCCCTGTAATTCTGGCAACGAACAGCGCATATGTCCCTAAACAGCATTGGCCGGTTGGTCTTTCACGTTAAGGCATTGAGTTAGTGCAGCGTAAAAGCTGCTGCAGGCTGCGCTACAAGCCGGAAGGTCGCGGGTTCGATTCCCGATGGTGTAAATGGAATGTTTCGTTGTCATAGTCCTTCCGGCCGCACTTTTGACCTGGGGTTGACTCAACCTCTCACAGAAATGAGTACCAGGAATATTTCCTGAGGGGTAAAGGCGGCCGGTGCGTAGGGCTGATCTTACCACCTTCATGTGCCGTTTGTCATGAAATCTGGGAGCCTCAAACTCCTGGAACCTTCAGGGCCTGTCCAGATCCGTAATGGGATTGCTTTACCTTTAAAAGCTGCTGCAGAAGACTGCAGTGCCGTACTGAGGGCGGAACACTGGCGGTCGGTCATATCTTCTGTACTGACTCGTGTAAGTGGTGTGTAGGGGCTGACTTCAGATACAAGGGACTTCTGGCGTGTTGCTAACCGTGGGAACTCGATTCACAAGCCAACTCCCCCCACCCCGGTGCGTGTGGTCACACAATATGTTCCCTGTTAACACACGTGGCTGCTACCCTGTAACCCATTTCACACGGCAGCAACCCTCTTGTGGTGCTACAAGAGACATTCATACAATATACAGTGTCCGCATTGCTGAATCGCTTGATCCATGAGGCCCACACGTGTCTCTGAGCCCTGCTTAAGGCCGTGCACCCCAACTAGCAGCCCACAAGACATGTGACATGCGGGCAGCTGTCAGGCAGTAAGATCCTTCTGTTCCTGGCTTTCGTGACAGTCCATGATTACAGTTTTTGGAGGCCTGCAAAAGAACAACAACCTGGCATGAGAGGATTGTGAGACTACATTTATTAAGGGAACAGCTGAGTACGTAGGTTGAGTGAAAAGTGTTTCTGACAATAGGAATATTTTCATGAACGAAGCACAAAAAATAATTCTTAGATTATGCCCATTAATTTATCCGCATTTACTTTTCCACACACGCGCGCGCGCGCACACACACACACACACACACACATACATACATACACATACATACACCGAATGGGTCGAGGTAACGCAGTCGGTATAGCGACTCGCTACGGTCTGGACGGTCCGGGAATCGAATCCTGGTGGGGGCGAGATAGACCGCATCCGTCCAGGCCGACCCTGGGACCTACCCAGTCTCTTATACAATGGGTACCGGGTCTTTCCTGGGGATAAAGCGGCCGGGGTATGGCGTTGACCACCCACCCCATCTAGCGCCGATGTTAAAGAGTAGAGTAGAGCTATACTTCTACTCCCCCTATGGGCCTTCGTGGCCTGTTCTAGGGTGAACTTTACCTTTACACACACACGCACGCACGCACACACAGATCTTCCGATATTCAGGGATATCAATAATGTCACCCACACGTTCTTACGAGATTCCAATTTTGACAGCAATTTCTGAGTGAACTGTCGGTTTACTTCAAACGGTTCATGAACCCATTCCTTGTGAACTTATCATTTACTGTCACTGGTCGTCCACCAGATTGTTTTCACACAAATTAGCATTATCATCTTCGCCATCTTGACATCTTTTGGCCCCGCGTCCCCCCCCGCCCCCCCCACACCGAACGACC
>Ga0123357_10010133_pt1 | contig 11960 bp, 11 predicted proteins | sample TergutEmb28metaG_FD_89873 | JGI IMG/M metagenome (GOLD analysis project Ga0123357, IMG submission 89873) | Embiratermes neotenicus P4 segment gut microbial communities from Petit-Saut dam, French Guiana - Emb289 P4 | ecosystem: Host-associated > Arthropoda: Insects > Digestive system > Gut ...
CCGTTGAGAGGCCCTATATCGCCCGGGCCATCCCGGGCCAAAAATGGCCTAACAACAGGTTCCGAAAATTTCCCCCCCCCCCCCACCGTCTCTTCAAAGAAGATTTATTTCACATTTCGTTTCCCGCGCACTGCGCGTTAGAAACCGATTTGACTAATGCAGAGGGGTTTCCTGCAATGCACATGTGTTTTCAGCGTTCCATATTCTTCTGTTCTGTCTGTTAATGCATGCACTCAAGTGCAGTCATCTTATGTCTAGAAAACAAAATGGCCGACACACAAGCCATCAGTAAAATCAGGCCGTTGGTTACAGAATTTCCGCGCACCTGGTGGCTAACGAAACGGAAGCAGCGCACTGAACTTGTGCTGAAAGACTCGGCAAATGTTTGAAGTGACCATCGTAGTGGGGTGGCAGCTTGTTGTTTACTTGTTGTGTACTTGTTGCAGGATTTGTGTGTGGTCTTTGGGTTGCTTCTTATACGGTAAAGGTAAAGCAGTCCCATTACAGACCTGGAGTGGCCCAGAGGGTTCCAGGAAGTTAAGGTTCCCAGATTACGTGACAACGGCACAGGATGGTGGTAAGGTTGTCAACCTTACGCACCGGCCGCCTTTACCCCTAGGAAATGCTACTGGTACTAATTTCTGTTAGAGGCTGAGTCGACCCCAGGGCCATAGTGCGATCGGAAGGATTATGTCAATGAAAAATTCCAATGACTCCATCTGGAATCGAACCGGCGACCTTCCTATTTATAGTGCAGCACCTTAACCACTGTGCTACCGCGGTCCCCTCCTCTTATACGTTACATACTTTATATTACGCATTCATGGCGTTAGGAATAGTCTCTCAGCGGAGTGCCAGAATTGCACTATTTTGTGTACCTTCTGTACCGTCGCATTGCCCGTTTTTTGGGGTGACACATCGGAAGTCAGCATCGAATTAATGGGTCCAGTCAGTGACAATGGAGAAACACGCCCCGGACCGTACTTCCGCTGTGGTCGGTGTTCAGCCGAAGGCTTCTGTTGTCTGGTCACAGCTGTGTGACCAATGTTGAGCATAACCAACATGCTCATTGCGTGCAGTCCATCACAGACCAAGCTGTGTGTTTACTGTGCACTGAATGACGTCAACACCATGTATCTACCTATGAAGAACACACATTTCCATCGTACTGCATGGAGCAGAGCTCTTCGGAAATATTCGTTCAACTAGACCAGAAGGTATTCACCTGGTACGGAGCCTAAATGGTCACTACCGTCTTGACCGGACCGCACCACTGGATAATGTTTTGAGGCAGTTTAATTCACCCTTTGCCATATACACGTACCTCGTTTCTTCCATATACAGCAGATGGTCGACGCACTTTGCATGCGTTTCCCATGGCAAATGTTCCGTCCGTTTTTATCTTCCTTAGATTCATTACCCTAATGCTCTTTGGTGGTTGATCCCAGTGGCCGCGCGGTCTAAGGCTTTGGTGTGCGGTCGCTCGCTTGCTGGGATTGTGGGTTCGAATCCCGCCGGGGGCATAAATGTCTCTGTTGTGAGTGTTGTGTGTCGTCAGGTAGGTCTTTACAACGAGCTGATCACTCGTCCAGAGGAGTCCTACCGATTGTAATGTGTCTGAGTGTGATCATGAATCCTCGACGATGAAGAGGCCTTGGCACACTGGGGGCTGTTGTGCATTGGTGAAAACAAAAATGGGTGAAGGGAACGAATCAAATGAAAGGAGCTCATTATTATGTAGTTTTCTGTTCCCAACTGCGTCTTCGGCCCCGTATTCTTAGCATCACGTTGTTCTCAGATACTCATATCCTTCCCACGTTTCACACCCATAAGAAACAAAATACGAAATAATAATAATAATAATAATAATAATACAAACAGTCATATTGGGCACTGCACACAAACTGCGGGAAGTGCTGATGTAAAGGTACAGAACATATTTCGTGGGCGAAATAACATTACATGTACACGAACTGTGAATACAGAACAGTTGCAACAATATAGCGTAGGAACATGACTTGTTTCAGGTATATAATGGTAAATACCGTGCATAAAGGTGGTAACAAGGATGATGATGATGATAATAATAATAATAATAATAACAGATACATATAATGTTCGGCGCGATTCTCGGGATACTTTTACCTCTACTTGTACCCAACGTAGTGTACAAGTAGGCGTAACTTTCTAGCCGCCAATCGTTGTGAGGTGAACGCAGAAAACGAGTATAATGGTACGGAACAGAAAGTTCGGGTGCCTGGTAACTACCTGATGCTACTTCCGGTGACATGTCACATTGTAATGTCTGGTAACTACCTGATGCTACTTCCGGTGACATGTCACAGTGTAATGTCTGGTAACTACCTGATACTGCTTCCTTTGACATGTCACAGTGTAATGTCTGGTAACTACCTGATGCTACTTCCTGTGACATGTCACAGTGTAATGTCTGGTAACTACCTGATGTTACTTCCTGTGACATGTCACAGTGTAATGTCTGGTAACTACCAGATGTTACTTCCGGTGACATGTCACAGTGTAATGTCTGATAACTACCTGATATTGCTTCCTGTGACATGTTACAGTGTAATTTTTGGTAACTACCTGATGTTACTTCCGGTGACATGTCACAGTGTAATGTCTGGTAACTACCTGATGTTACTTCCTGTGACATGTTACAGTGTAATGTCTGGTGACTACCTGATATTGCTTCCTGTGACATGTCACAGTGTAATGTCTGGTAACTACCTGATGTTACTTTCCGTGACATGTCACAGTGTAATGTCTGGTAACTACCTGATGCTACTTCCTGTGGCATGTCACAGTGTAATGTCTGGTAACTACCAGATGTTACTTTCCGTGACATGTCACAGTCTAATGTCTGGTAACTACCTGATGCTACTTCCTGTGACATGTCACAGTGTAATGTCTGGTAACTACCTGATGCTACTTCCTGTGGCATGTCACAGTGTAATGTCTGGTAACTACCTGATGCTACTTCCTGTGACATGTCGCAGTGTAATGTCTGGTAACTACCTGATGCTGCTTCCTGTGACATGTCACAGTGTAATGTCTGGTAACTACCTGATGCTGCTTCCTTTGACATGTCACAGTGTAATGTCTGGTAACTACCTGATGCTACTTCCTGTGACATGTCACAGTGTAATGTCACTGCCATATATGTCGACAAAATATGTCAGTTTGTGTATTCATGTAACCAGCCGGAATAGTTCTACGGGCTGCAGGACCGAGTTCGATGCCCGAGAGCGGCAGAATTTGTTGTTGTTTTCGACGTTGTCCATATCGGCTGTCCGTATCGCAGGCTGTTTAGGTGTGCAAACAGACGACTAGAACATGAAGCTGCCTACATGTCCGTATATTTTCAAGGTTAAGCACTCGTGGATCTAGACCTCCACTTGCACTTACAAGGCCTTTAAGTTGTGGTGCTTCATTAAACAGGCGCTGCGTTACCTTCACTGCACAAGTCACAGGTGTGACTGAAATAAAACCACTAGGCACCAATCCGTAATACATTTACTCTTTAGTCTCGTCGAGGAAATATCGTGACTATTTCTCTTTGCTTTTGCACCTTGCCCAAACAGAAACCAAAGACGACATACATCCTGCACGATTCGTGTCGTAGCGGCTTCTCACTTAAAGGTTAAAACTGCCTTGCTTGGTCGAACACCATCCCATGGAGGTATAACTCCATGTATTCGTGTGGGGGACGGATTTTTACGTAAAGGTATAGCATACTTGTGCACCACACCATAGAGATACAGCTCACTGTATTCGTGTCGGAACGGTTTATCAAATACAGATATGCCACGTAGGCATATCTCAGTGTGTTCTTAACCTCGGTACCGGAAGGAGTTGGGTAGTCAACTTACGTTGGGTAGTCAACCTACGTTGGGTAGTCAACTTACGACCCCTGCCGCTTGACACCCACCGAAAGGGTCTTTTGCGCCAATGCGTAGGAGGCTCTGTAGGGCACTAGGTTGTCTGAATTTCTTGCTGTTACCAGGTATCGAACCCTGAATTTTCGGTCAACCAGTCCGTAGCATACGTGTAGTTAGGGCTGTACCGGTTTCCAGTGTAAGCTGGTTTTACTGGACTGAAAATGAGGGGAAGAGAAATTAAGTATGAACGACATCGCGTATGTTGAGGCCGCAGATGAAAACCCCAGTTGATGCTGGGGATGACAACTCTGCTTACCGTCGTGTTCACTCCACATTTCCATCGAGCTCCTACACATTACTCTGGCTGCGTACTGCCCCGTACATCCTTCGTTCTAGCCATTGTATTCGCACGAATATTGCTAGTGATCACCTTAGCCAGTAACGAGCGCTTTGGGTTGGTTGACATGGGCTAGATGAGGCAGGGAATGAACACAACAGTAGGCACAAATAGACGAATGATTGAGCGTTGTTATTATCATCCTTGGGGCCTTCTTCTATGGCCTTCGTATAGCGAGGGATTTCTTTAAATTTCTTCCATCTTTTGCCACCCTTCCAACATTCTTAAGAAACATAAAGAAGGTATGAGAGGAGAACGTGGCTTTCACAGTGCGGTCGGCGATGATCGCTCGGACAGATGCGGAAGCACGGCACGTGATGGTGCGCGCATGACGCACGCGGTTAAGTGACGGGTGCAGTTAACATGATGGTGTTTTGCTTCATGACTGGCGAGACGGTAGCGGCTGTTGTAGTGAAATTACCATTTTGAAGCGTGAAGTACATCTGAAGAATTTACAGAAATCCAGCTTACACATACAGACGGTAAGCTGTGGACCCACATTACCATCTATACATATCTGTACATATTGTCCTGATACGTGTTAATAAAGAATGCATCGTTAAAACATCTATAATTGCCAGATAAACTCTTTACAGATCTGAAATCTTGATATGAAATACTGCTATGACCTCTTGACGAAGAAACTGTTCTGTCCCTTGCGTTTGAAAACGGACGATTCAGTCTAAAATTTTAAAAACTTATTACTGTTTGATACTGCAGTACTGATTATATAGAGGTAAAGGTAAAGTTCAACCCAGAACAGGCCACGAAGGCCCAAAGGGGGGAGTAGAGGTATAGCTCTACTCTTTCTTTAACCTCGGCACTGGATGAGGTGGGTGTTCAACGCCACGCCACGGCCGATTTACTCACAGGTACTAATTGTATAAACGTAAAGCAGTCCATCTTTTTGAATCACTCTGTGTGTGTGTGTGTGTGTATTTTTATAAAATAATAATAATAATATTTGTTTACTGCAATTGGGTTGCAACCGGTGGCAGTGGTTATTTTACATGTAGACAAAACGTGAAATTGGTTACTACAAAATTTAAGTCGGGAGGGCTACATGAGAAGCATGTAGTGGCAACTTGGAATCTTGGGAACCATCTCAGCATTTGCTTTTGGGCACAGGAAAACCAAGAAAAACCTATGTCGAGATGCCCGGTCGCAGGACCTTCCGAGTGCTGACCTGTAGCCAGCAGTCGGGCATTTAAAGTAAAAAAAAAAATACACACATAGTACAACAAATACACATAAGATAACAACACACACAAGTCAACTACAACAATACACACGGTCAGCCAAAAACAATTGCCCAAAAGACAGCTTAAAACTAGGAATAAAACACACGAGACAAATTAGAATACAACGTGTACAAAAGGTAAAAACACCCAAGCAAGAGAGTCCTGTGTAGAGTTTTTTGTAATTTTTTTTAAAATCATTATTTCACTCGCGCTTTCACCCCAGTCTTTCACTTCTCATCACTTACTACTCCTATAAACCTTTTCCATAAAGACTCGTCCCCTCCCCCTTCCCTAATTTTACACACCATATATATATATATATATATATATATTGACCGGTGGTATATGTTTTACTTGTAATATATGACGAGTATTACACACGTCTCCGTGAAACACTGGCGGGTTTCACAGGAAAGACATACTGGTTAGTGGTGTTGAGGGGAGTAAACTGAACACAGCCTACCGTGTGGGCAGAATGCAGATTCTGTGTTTTGAATCAGGTGGTAGCCGTACTGACGAATATTGTGCTGTAAATGTACAACAGAAGGGACCGCGGTGGCACAGTGGTTAAGGCGCAGTGCTACAAATCGGAAGGTCGCTGGTTCGATCCCAGCTGGTATCGCTGGAATTTTTCATTGACATAAAATCCTTCCGATCGCACTGTGGCCCTGGGGTCGACTCAGCCTCTAACAGAAATGAGTACCAGGAGCATTTCGTGGGGGTAAGGGCGGCCGGTGCGTAAGGCTGACAACCTTACCACCATCCTGTGCCGTTGTCATGTAATCTGGGAACCTTAACTTCCTGGAACCCTCTGGGCCACTCCAGGCCTCTAACAGGACTGCCTTACCTTTTTAAATGTACAAGAGAAAATTACACATTGAGGTTTTTGTAATATGTGTTTGAACTAAATCGTCTCGACTCTGACGAAATGTAATTCTGCTATGCGGTTACCAGTTATTCGGAAAATTGTTTTGCTTCCATTTTCAGGGTATAAGTTGCTGAAGTTTATTCCAGCGTCTTCGCAATCGTCAGTAATAGCGTAATAGACTACACGATCTCATAACCTTGTTCGTTGCCCATTGCAGTCCACAGCGCTGTGTTCTGTTGGTCGTACTGTGTTCAGTAACTCCTGAGGGAAGGTAATGTATTTGGAACGAAATCTTAAGACGGCTATAGCAGTACTACACCCATAAAGTCCCTGTCAATTTACGTGACAACCTTCAGCGCGAGTTTCACAAACCCTACAGCCCTCATATCACAGTCACATGATTGCAGCCGCAGACGATTATTGGTCAACATCACGCTCTGGCCGTTTGACTCCCACGAAAAAAGACCAAGTATCATTGTGTAGGAGACTGGGTGGGCCTCGGGGCCGGGCTGTACGGGTGCTGAATCCTCGCCACCTCCGGTGTTCTAACCCCGGACTACCAAGTCCGTAACCTAGTCACAATACTGACTACCGGACGGTTTTTACATCTTCCTAATGTGGTAGGGTGTGGACTGGATCAGGTGGTTCTTAACAACCCTCTACCCACCCTCTGGGCCACACCGGGCCTGTAACGGGATCACTTTACCTTTTTACCTTTACTCCATTCTTACTCCATGCAGCAGAGCCCTTCTTGAGAAGCTAACCGGTTTTTAGATAGTCAAGAAATTCTCCGCATTTTATGGAACCTGAAGGCTCATTATCGCATTCACAAGTGCCCGCCACCTGTCCCTATCCTGAGCCAGCTCGATCCAGTCCATAGCCCCACGTCCGACTTCCTGAAGATCAATCTTAATATTATCCTCCTATCTACGCTCGGGTCTCCCAAGTGGTTCTTTCCCTCAGCTTTCCCCACCAAAACCCTGCATACGCCTCTCCTCTCCCCCATACGCGCTACATGCCCCGCCCACCTCACTCTTCTCGATTTTATCACCGGAACAAATTTGGTGAGCAGTACAGATGATTATGCTCCTCATTATTTAATTTTCTCCACTTCCCTGTTCCTCGTCCCACTTAGACCCAAATATTCTCCTCAACTCCCTATTCTCAAACACCGTCAGCCTACGTTCCTCCCTCAGTGTCAGCGACCAAGTTTCACATCCATCAAAACAACAGGCAGAATTATATTTCGTATATCCTGTTTTTTTTTGTTAATAGTAATAACAATGATAATAATAATATTAGACGAACTGAAGTCCTTGTTTCCAGAAAAATCGTAGGCCGTGTTCCCTTTTTGCTTCCGATCGCTCCGGTTTCCAATTCTTGCTCAGTTCTGTCCTTTCTCAACAGCATACCAGCGCGTGGAGACTGTGGCTGTAACAGATCACCAGGTGTTACGAATCAGACGTGAAGCAGCTTTCAGACTGGCTGGGACGGGTGGTCGGAGAAAAACATTCATTTGCAGTGATCCGCTTCAGATATTTTCATCCTAAAGAAATTGAAAGCCCCAAAGTCGCTGACTCATTCCTTTCTTAATGACTGAACTAGTTGCCATTGTGGGTGTGAATAGTATAAATAAAAGGTCGAATGTGAAGTCCGGTGGCATGGGTGGTCCGATGTTCCTGCTCAGTTACGGGGCGTAAAGATTTTGCTGCTAGCAGCGCTAATTGCGTGAGTCTGGAGGTTATTGTAATCACACTGCCTTCTTTATCGGCTGAGTTACACATACAGGCTATTGTGTAGATGGTAACAATATTAAAAAAAAAACTCGTTTGTACCTCTAAGAATGCAGTGCGTCTGCTTGACAAATAACGACAGACTAATGCTGTTTAGGGAAGTAATCCCTGTTCTTTGTGAGAGTCTCATCAAACACATAAGTAGACTGTGTGCGCAGAATGCAGTGCCTACGTTGTGTTTTGAACTGTTGCATCACTGCACTCAACTTGCAATATTATTACCCTAAGTACTGCCGTGTATTCACGAGAACGGCTCTGACCCTTCTAGAGGTGGAGTAGGGGAAGTCAAGCTTAGTAATTAACCAACTTGATGCACAAAATATTGTTTTATTACAAGTTTATTATATGCCTCTACATGTTTCGAGCACTATGTGCTCATCATCAGTAGGTCAAAATTGTATTATACAGCATCTGTTATCATCATACCTGTAGGTGGCCGTCCGGTGTGCAGGTTGAGAGAAGACTTCTCTCAACCTGTGCATCGGACGGCAACCTACAGGTGTGACGATACTAGATGCTATATAATGCAATTTTGACCTCCTGATGATGAGCACATAGTGCTCGAAACACGTAGAAACATATAATGAACTTATTGTAAAACAAGATTTTGCGCATAAATTGGTTAATTACTAAGATTATACTGAAATGCACGATCAGCAAAACATAAAAAAGTACGGGAAATCAGTTTGTTAGATGCTTATGACTTGTAATCGATATACTCTGCTTAATAATACGTAAGGCTGAAAGTTAGTTGTGTCTTTCTTACGAGAGTTAATTGCGTTACTGCCTGGTCTTTTGGATCTGGTTACAGAAATGAAAAAAAAAAAAATTGTTTCGGGCATTTTATACATTGAACACTTATCGAATGGCGACCGTAAGAAAGCGATATTTGCCGTGGGGACATGTTCTTCACAGGTCCTGTATGTTTCCTGGGCAACGTTTATCCGCGGATAGGGGCACTACCCTCGCTGTCAAGGTCGTCGCTGTTTTCGTCGGTCGAGTACAGTACGTCTTCTTCGCCCGGAGTTTTTTAATAATAAACTGTACCGAAGTAATGCACTCGTATGTTTTTATGACCCATTTATTAATTATTGGTAAATTAAAGTACGTTTAATAGCTGAAATTATGTTGCGACAAATGATAGGACTGGTAATAAAGAATGAATTTAGAAGGAGGTAAAAGGAAGCGGCGATCTCGGCGCATGCGCGGAAGAGTTGGGGGAATTCACAAAACAAAACAAAAAAAAAAAAAGAAGAAGAAGAAGAAGTAAACTTTTTCGGACTGAGGTTTGAACCTGAGACCTCTAATACGAAGCAGTCAATTTCAGTTACAATGCCTACTATTAGCCTACTAATACACGCCATGTTTTTCTACTCCGTCAAGTAAGAATGCATTTTGAGGCAAACTGGCTTCCATAAATACGTATAGGGTGGAGTGGTCGGTTGTATACCTTGTGATCTTTGCAGGAAAGTAACGCCGCTTGACTATCAGATATGCTGTTCCTATTCGTAACTACGAAAGTGAATGTCAAAGCAGAGTGAATTTGCCTGTAGAGGCGCTGCATTCGACGCATTGCGAAACCTATCGGTGGTCTGAGTAACTCTAGGCGTTGTCGCGACGGGTCAGTGCCAGGTTTAGTCAGTGTTGTGTTTTTTAACAACCCTTCTTTAAAGACGGTAGCACCACTTTCCAATTGCACCGACGTAGAACAGCCAGTTGTGATCCTTTGTATTTTGTGGTCAGAAGGCGTTAGAACGTCTGAAATATCGTAGTCGGTGATTAGCAACATGCGCAGGTTTTATTTTGAACACCTGTGCCGTGCATCTTTTGTTATTTTGTACAATGACCAACCAATGCACAATTAATTGACAAATTATTATGCCGCTCTTACACGTTCCGACACTGTTGTGTCATCCTTAGGGAGCTTGTAATCAGTACCTTGCTAAGTTACACCAGTATGTCAAATGCAGCTGTTGGTAATACAATTTAAAATGTAATGTAATATGAATAACGTAACATAACATGATATGATATAATATAATATAATACATATAAAAATATTAAATAGAACAATTTTAATATTTTAAAGATTTTAAACATTGAGATTTCAACAGCATAAAACATATGTGAAATTTTGAATTGTATTACCAACAGCTGCATTTGACATACTGGTGTAACTTGGCAAGGTATTGTTTACAAGCTCCCTGAGGATGACACAACAGTGTCGAAACGTGTATGAGTGTGATAATTTGTGAAATGATTGTGCATTGATTGGTCATTGTACAAGATAAAAAAAACATGCGCAGATGTTTGCATCCGAAGGGGAACTTTTGCTACACGATGACGCGCGTCCGAATTCTGCGGCAGCTACTGTTGAAGCAGTCGGGCAGCTGAAATTTGAACTTTGTCCACACCCCCATATAGCCCGGGCCGAGATCCAGCGGATTATCACATTTTTGGGCCACTAAAGGAAACCTCGCATGTACCGAAGATTTGCCAGTGATGTTGAAACTAAGGACACGAGGCATACGTGGGGCCGATGACAACGGAAAACCTTTTGGCAAATGGGATCAAAAGACTTGTGAACCGCTACATAGTGTGCGTTGAAAAGGTGGGTGGATATGTTCAGACATTACACACTTTGTATTTATCACTGATCGTTTATTTTATTTATTTATTTATTTTACTAATGGCAGGTACATTGAGTGTTTATCAGTGACCTATGCGACCGATAAAAGTAAAGCATAGAGGAAAAAAATTACACTTAAAAAAAGAAAGGAAAAACAAAAAAAAAGAACAAAGTAAATATAAAGTCCTAATGCTAAAGAGTAGTCACAAAAAAATGGGGAGAAAAATAATAGTAAAATAACAAAGTCAATTTTCCATCATTTTTGTCCTGGCCTCCCAGAATCGCCCATATTCCGTCTTATTAGATAATGCAGTACAGTGTCCTAGATGGTTTCTATCCATGGGTTCGTGAAGGCTGCCCCTGTCACTGATTGTTATACACGAAATAATTAATAAACTTGTGGGCCGGGTAGCTCAGTCGGTATAGCGACTGACTACGGCCTGGACGGGTCGGGATCGAATCCCGGTGGGGACGAGATTTTCCGCCCGTCGAGACCGGCCCTGGGGCCCACCCAGCCTCCTGTAAAATGGGTACCAGGTCTTTCCCGGGGGGTAAAGTGCGGCCGGGGCGTGCTGCTGACCACTCACCCCCTTCTAGTGCCGCGGTCGTGGAAGAGTAGTGCTGTAACTCTACGCACCCTCTGGGCCACACCGGGCCTGTAACGGGATCACTTTACTTTACTTTTTAATTAATAAATTTACTTTACTTTTTGACTCCCCCTGACATGTATGTGTTATATATTAGCCCACACCCACCATGAACTGCGATTTTATTTTTCCTTGACGAGAATTAAGTGGTTGGTCTATGTAAGGGAGACGTATCGTGTTACCTCCTGGACAGGAATTGGTTTTCTGTATACAGGGTGATTCAGGAGGAAATGCAGCTATTTTGGAAAGCGACAGTGTCGGTCATTGTATGATAAAGTAGTTCGTATGAACATGTGTCTGATTCTGAATGGTTACAGAGATACCGCTTTTTGAATCTACAAATAAAAAGCACTGTGAATGGTAACAATGAAATAGAACTTACTGTTTGTTCTTAAGCTTTCGCCGTGTTCTAAATGTAAATTATTCCTTTTTGGGTAATTCCCCGGCGTCTGAGTTCTAATTGCCGACGTTTCGGAACTCACTATC
>Ga0123357_10010134_pt1 | contig 11957 bp, 10 predicted proteins | sample TergutEmb28metaG_FD_89873 | JGI IMG/M metagenome (GOLD analysis project Ga0123357, IMG submission 89873) | Embiratermes neotenicus P4 segment gut microbial communities from Petit-Saut dam, French Guiana - Emb289 P4 | ecosystem: Host-associated > Arthropoda: Insects > Digestive system > Gut ...
TGCTACAGCTGCATGAGACTGCAGACTTGCAGTGTGTGCATACTCACTGCTGCTTGAGGCATACTGGGTACTCTGAGCGGTAAATTCCGAGATTTCTGGCAGATGGTTCTGCTGCCTTCCTTCTGCATTCATTGCTAGGTCACATGGTCCAAATCTGATTGGCTGACTTACTGGCCTTTTCCTTTTATCTGAGGTATTTGGTGGCTGGAATACAAAACAAGGAGAAGAGTGTGTAACTTCTCAACATATCAGTGATATCTAAAAGCAAAAAATCAGAACAATGGTGGTATGATGATGACAACAGCAAAGAAATTACATTGTTTTACATTGTATCAACACGTTTTGTATTGAGCTTCAGTCATCAACAAGTCCTGATGATGGCATAACCTAAAAATGAAACTTGCTAGTATGTTGTAAAACAAAATAATTTGTTTTACCAACAAAAATTTGTGTTACAATGAATCACCATCATTTTGATTTCTTGTACTACAAACATGGTGGGATGTTCCATATCACATTCACCAAATTTATGTGGTTTTGTACAGAATGTTGTCCAAAATACATATGCCAAAGAATGAACTAATAATTTGTAAAAGCCTAAAGGTGAAATAAATTTGAAACACAAATGTACAGTAATTAAAAAAATAAACTATTTTGAAACATACTGAATATTAGTACTGGTTCCATCATCAACCATTTCCATATGCCACTGCTGTGTGATTTTACGTGCTAAATTGGCATAATTCAGGATTTATTATATTACAGTCACACCTGGTTATAACGTCATGAAAGGGACTGAATACTGCGTGTCGTTATAAATGAGTGCTTTTCTAACCAAGGAGCATAATGTTTTGATTAATAGGGAGGAATTAAAATCATCATTCTGGCTCTACAGTCCAATATTGACTTTGGCTTCCCACATAATCCTCCTCCAATCTAATGATCCTGGGTCTTCAATCGCCAACAATGGAGGTTCCTCCTCTGGAGGTACCCTCCACATCCGTTATCCAGCACTTTCTAGGTCATGTGAGAAATTACTTGATACCAAAAATTACCTGGCACACTAGATACAGTGTGGCATAACACAATGTTATAAGTGGGTTTGACTGTATTATGGGTGGTGGTGGTGGTGATGGTGATGGTGATGGTGATGGTGATGGTGATGGTGGTGATAGTGATGGTGGTATTTCAAATTCAATTCCTGTGTGTACAATCCTACAGTATGTAAACAAAATTTTCGCAAGATTACATATTTGGAGGACAACTTTGGTACTGTGCATAAAATAAACAGATATTGAGACAGGGGCACCACCCTTGGCTGATATTACTATGTATTATTGGGTCTACACTTGCCTAAAATGATGAGGCCCTTCTTGACCGGCAACTAAACGTGTGCCACTCAAGAAAACCCCGATTTATATTTACAACTGAAGCACAATCAATAAGACTTACCCCTGCATGCCGTGATGGAGGGGCACAACTTGTTGAACGTGTGAGGGGTCCTGGATCTAGCCTTTCCAAGTTGGCTGGACTAAGCACCCTGCTATTGTAAAACCAGTGTGAACTAGCACCAGGCTGGAATGGCGGCCCCACCAACCTGCTGCAGTATGCCCACTGTCCACTCTTTGGGGCTGCATACACTGCTGAATGGCTGCAAAATGCATACTCGCTTATTAATGTCCCAAATTTTAAACTTGTAAGCCACAGTAACAGTAACAATTGTGACATGAGTATCTGGCATGACAAGGAGCCTGGACATCTCACCCTATACACCAATTAGCTGGGACATTTTTCTTCACCATCACACCTAGAATGGCTCTGAGGCTTACCCTGTCTCCTATGCAGTGCATACTTGGGCTCTTTACACAGGAGTAAAGTGACCACAGTAGGGAGCTGGCCACACATCTGGGGCCACATGTAAGAATGTGGAGCCATACACATGCCTTCTAGAAAGGCTTTATAATACAGGATTGGGGCAAGAACAGCTACATATATTTGTGTGTGTGTTTGTGTGTATGCATGCGCTATTCGATATAGTAATTTGCATACCTGAAAATGGAATCTGGTGTAGTGTAGACACCAAAGCACATTTTGGTCAAGATAATTTAGTTTACAATAACCCCTTCCTGGACAAGAAAGCTGTGACAGTAACTCCCCTCACCGGTGTGGGTTCTAATGCAGGTCATAATGGTTACAATGTCACTCACATTAAGGGAAGGGCATAGGCTGAGGGTTTTCAACAGGAAGGTGTTTGTATCTAAGAGAAATGAGATAACAGGGGACTGGGGGAAACTGCATGAGGTAAAAGCATATAAGAGAAGTACGGGTATAGTTCCACTCATTCTTAACCTCACCAGTAGATGGAGGTGTGTGGTGAACTTCAGGCCCCAGGTGCTTTACTCCCAGGGAAGAACCCCCTTTTATCCAAGAGGGTGAGTGGGCCCAGAGCCAATGTGTAAAGTCCAGTGAAGAGAAAAATCTCTCTGCTGAATTTCAAAATAAAATGCTTCATGATTTGTACACCTCAAAAAATATTTTTTCAGGCAATCAAATCATAAAGAATGGCAGCCAGGGAATGTGGCATGTTTGGGGTTGAGGAGAGGTGCATATGGGGTTTTGGTGGGGAAACCTGACTGAAAGAGACTACTTGGAAGACCTAGGCAAAGATGGGATCTTAAAGGAACAAGATTGGAGAGCACAGACTGGACTGATCTGGGCTGTTCTTAACATAGCAGTAAACCCTCAGGTTCCATAAAATGTGGAGTATTTCTTGACTAGATGAGGAACTGTTAACTTCTCAAGACAGACTCTGCGCCATGAAGTTAGTTAATTAGACTGTTACAATTCTAGGTGTCTACAAATCCACAGAATTAGGTACACAATGCAATCACTTAGTTGTCATAATACAAATGTGCTCATTCATTATCTATATTTGCCACAGAGAACCCAAAATCAGGTACAGTACTAAGGTGAACACACAATGTCTGAACAATGAGTCACACAAAACAAACACCCTGTTTAAATATGTACCTTTACTACCAGACGGTGTTACATTTCCCTACAAACACCACATTTACATATGTTTTAACTATTAGGAAAAAGTCTATTTACAGGGGTCGGCCGGGTAGCTCAGTCGGTATAGCGACTGACTATGGGCTGGATGGTTCGGGATCGAATCCTGGTGGGGACGAGATTTTCCGCCCGTCCAGACCGGCCCTTGGGCCCACCCAGCCTCCTGTAAAATAGGTACCGGGTCTTTCCCGGGGGTAAAGTGCAGCCGGGGCGTGCTGCTGACCACTCACCTCCTTCTAGTGCCGCGGTCATGGAAGAGTAGAGCTATACCTCTACCCACCCTCTGGGCCACATCGGGCCCGTAACAGGATCACTTTACTTTACTTTTTTTTTTTTTTTTAATACAGGGACAAAGTCCTGTAATTTGCATTTCTGTCAGTCAGTGCTATTTCCTCCAAAGCAGCCTCTTCTCATAAAAGGAAGAGAAGTCCAATACATCATATAACACCAACAAAACATTTTAAAGTGCACCTCTATGGAAACAATGTCTAACCCCTCACTAGTTGATGTTTAGTTTTGGATAGCACAGTTTCTCCTACAGTATTCAGTCCCAAATAAAAACCACGACTGTTACCCTTACTTACTGACACCTCAAGTGAAATCACCAGCTGTTTCCATAAGTTATGTACAAATGCCAGAGGCAGGTACTTAATTATCAGTGATTTTTTTTTGTTCCAGTCTTTGGATTTGTTTTTCTGCTGACCCTGTGTCAACTGTACATAATATTAGTTCACATGATTAAATTACTCAAGCTTACGTTAATGGTCCTTATGTGTTTTGGAACATACAGACTAAAACGGAAAATCTTTTGTTTATGTGTGCTGCTACGGTGAACTTCCCGCAATAACATACATCTTTATTTGCTTTTGTCTGTTGGTGTGCCTAGCTAGCAGTGAAGTGCCCTTATTAGGCGCATTAGCAAAACTGCGAAAAAAGCGACGATTAGCTTTGTCATGTCCGTCCGTCCACACGGAACAACTCGGCTCCCTCTGGATGGATTTTCATGAAATTTGATGGATGAATATTTTTTAAAAATATGTAAAGAAGATTCAAGTTCCATAAAAATCAGACAACAATAACAGGTACTTCATATGAAGATTCATACACATTGTTGATCATATCTTGCTCAGATCTTCTTAGAATGAGAAATGTTTCAGACAAGAGTGACAGAGAAAATCAAAACACACATTTTATGTGCAATAACTTCTTTTTGAAAATTGTGCCGTTAATGAGATAATGTGGAAAAATATTGTAGAGCCAGGCAGACCACAGATGACAACACAGTGTATGTGCATCGAATGCTGGATACTTTAAACTAAAAATACACACTCAGAATATGTAACACTTATTGCTTTTCTACAGTGACAATGGTTGCACCAGCAGGCCTCAATCTTATGTTATATATACAATGCCTGTCTTGTACGTATGTTCATAATGAAATTGGTATGGGTGACAAAGTCTTAAAACATGCACACTTCAGTAGTCACATCAGATAATAAAGGCAAAATGAATAGCTTGCAGATGATTCCAAGATATCACTGTTCTGTTGTGTGTCTTTCACAGTATTTAACAGTTTACTGAACCAGTTTTTCCAGGCTTGCATATTTATTTTAGCTGCAGTCATAAAAGGAATACAGAATGCAATGCCTCACCTTGGCATAAGAGAGAGCCCCGCTCTTTGTCTCGCTGCTATTTCCTCTCCCAGTCTTGCACCTATAAATAAGTAATAAAGACATACTGATTAAATACATAAAGAGTGTTTGTTTAACTGCACTGGCCTTTTCAATCAGCTGTAAAGCATTTTTTTTTGGGGGTAAATGAATAGGTTAGTTAAAAAGGAAACATGTAGAAGGAGTGAAATGTGGATGTACCTCCTTTGCCAACTAACTGAGTCAATGTGTGTTTAAAACTTGAAAATGTGTGCAATGAAAAAAACAGTTGGAAAATTAAATTGATATATACAAGATGTGTTTTCACAAGCAGCCACTTAATCCTTATCCTGCTAACGTGGAGAATAGGGTGAGCTCTTAATAATGCCAGCAACAGGCAGATGGGATTTAACTCGGCATTTAAAGGGCTAATCGCTATATTTACCACCAAAAAGTACCTGTTTTGGAAAGCAACCCCCATTTTTAACGCAACTGAAGTAAAGTCTTCCCCATCCACATGATGTAGGCATATAGGGGGAAGAGAGGCAAAGCTCCACTCATGCTTCACCTCAGCAGTACATGGAAGTGAGTGGTCACCTTCACACTCTGGGGGCTTTACCCATGCAGAAAGCACTGCTGGTACCCATTGAATCAGGTGCACACCAAGAAATTTTAATCAGAGGGCCTGACCATGGGGCTATAGATAATTTACGTTTTATTTTAAAACCTGTGTTATAAAAATCACGTCATAACTATAACTGTAACTGTAACTATAACTATAACTGTAACTGTAACTGTAACTATAACTGTAACTGAAACTGTAACTGTAACTATAACTGTAACTGTAACTGTAACTATAACTGTAACTGTAACTATAACTGTAACTGTAACTGTAACTGTAACATGACCTGTTTTCAACCGCTTTTATATACCTAAAATTACACGTTCCATGACCTACCCAATTTAAATCACAAGGTCAAATTGGGTCATTGTAGGCTTAATAAGTTTTTACTTTATTTTTCAAAATTGTAAATCTGCCAATTTCAGTGGTTAAATTGACTAAAGGGTAAACCATGTAAAATGTGTGATATAATGATGCCTACAAAGTCTTTGGGTGCACACCTATGTTGGCTAGTAGCCTGCAAGGGCCCCAGGGACCGCGGACATTTCGGAGAATAGGAATTGCGGGGTCAGCAGGAAAAATTAATTGGTTTTTAAGATGTTGCTTCATGCAGTGTGTTCCAGATAAATCTAGGTATTCATGTACACATACATTTCTCAGTAATATATCTGTATTTCTCAACACGCAGTATCACTACCTACATTCAGGTTATGAATACAAAATATGGCAGCCTGGAACAGAGGCACTGCCGGGTAAATGTAATTAAAAAACTGATAAACCTAATGAGACACTTGAATGAGCAATTTCCTTATTGAACCAGTCTTTTGCCTATCACAAACTATGTAATTCACTCCTTGTTAAGAGATAATTACTCTATTTCCTTTGATCCAAATTGCCTCACTTCGGCACTACGGAAGTTATAACATCTTCTACTTCCTTTTCAACCTACGATGGGCCAAGCAACTTAGACACATCGTTGAACAGTAATATAACTTCATTTCCTGATAACTTGTCCCTGTCAAGAGTGATAATGAATAGGATAATTCAAGATTTGAGTGTTGAGCTTCATGTAAACAGAAATGATTCCATGAGCTAGTCTTACAGAACAAACTGCATGTTTCTTATGGCCAGCTTTATATGTATGTTGATCACTGTAATCACATTCCCAGTGCCAGAGGTTCACAAAACATCATGAATGTCACACAGATGTAATTTAGCTAGCAAATGTTTGTGGTTTACACAGTCAAAAGCCTTACCCAAGAAAGAGAAAATTCCTTCAACATGCCTTTTTTGGTTAATAGATTCAGGCGTGCACCCAAAAAAGGGGGAGGGGGAGGGGTTGCCAAGCTCCAGCCCACCCCCAAATCAAAATTAAAAGAGAGAGAGAGAGAGAGAGAGAGATTTTGTCAATGGTTTTTCTGCAATTTACTCTTTAGCCATATTAACCAATGAAAGTGAAGTGTACTAGGATACCCTTCAGAGGGTAAATGAAGCTGGTAAAACCATGCAACTCAGACAGACTCCAAAAAACTACAAGTATTTTTGGAAGAAATAAACAGAGAAAATATTCTTTTCTTTTTTTTTTCAGTGAATCTGCAGAGACGTTTATTTACTCCTAACAAATTTGTAAACAACAAGCATACAGTGTTCTGCTAATACTGAAATCCATTCAAAATGTACATAAGCAATACGTATCATACAGAGTGTTGTTTAATCATGGGATTGCTTACTGTGCAGCAGACAACAATATTGCTGCATAGCCACTCATGATGTGACCCTACCTGTTCAGTCCCATGTTTTAAAATCATATATATAAGAGAAACGACTTACAATAAGCTTTGTCTCGGCGAGGCACCACACAGCAACGCCACACAATGGCAGCAATAATGATGAGAAGTATCAGTGCTCCACCACATACTGCACCCACAAGTAATGGCAAGTATTCACTTGGGATGCGCCAACTACCCCACTTCCATCCACCAGGAGATGCTGCTGGTGAAGCTGTGCCATTGTCCTGAAACAAATTCAGAACAACTTGAACAGTGAAAAACTTGCTCAAAGAACATCTCATTCAGATTTTACACCTCTGCGATGTCAAGAACTAGTGGCAGAGAAATGTTCATAAAATTGTGACAACTTATATGTCCTCATTGTTAACTTCCTTTTTCGCTAATATGCCCTCTTTCTCATGGCCAATACATGGGAAATGTTGTATTTTCTGGTGATGGTTAAGTGGTAACATTATCATACATACATTTCTTCTGACTGTCAATGATCAGAGGAGGAAATGGTGGTACCATGAATGCATTATCGCTTGTCTGCTGCTGGAGCTTGTACCATAAAAAGGAGAGGACCAAAATGGGGTCCTGAGTACTCAATGTTTTAGAATGGCACAGACTGTGGAAGTGTTCATGTTTGAATTTTGAGACATTTTATCTAACACTTCTTTACTATCATTACAGCATGCTCAAGCACCTTTCTATGAACAATGAAGTACATTTTCTCCTACACCGCTGGTCCCAGTGGTGGAGCCAGTGGAACGATCTTCATACCTGGCACATTACATGCATTCACTACACATGATGAACAAAGAATGTTTTGGCTTATACCCCGGTTCCTAGACGATGGCCTTCCATAAGAATACAAATCTGGTACACAGATCACATGCACTACATAAGGAATTAGACCCAATGCGATTGGGTAAATAACTAAGGTCACTTCACATGAAGACCAAAGTACATTTTCTACTGTACATCGGTTCCCAGTGGAGGGATTCCCTCGTAAAATCGTACCTCGTACACTACACACAGGAACAGCAAAGTACGATTGTTCGTGTACCTCTGTGCCATCTGAAGGATTTTCGAGGAAATTTCGTATCTCGTACACTACGCGCGTTTGCTACACATGGTAACGACTTCGTGGTGACTGGGCAATAGCTAAGGGCACTTTACAAAGGAACGAAGCGCGGTATCTCCTATGTCTCAGCTCGTCGAAGTGAGACTTCAGTAAAACTTGGTACCTTGTACTGTAAAATGAACACATTCATGGCGCATGTTGCAATAGGGCAATAATTAAGTGCTCTTTGCATGCAAAGCGTTGTTCACGGTCTCCCATATCTCGGCTTGCAGTCGAGAGATTCCAGTTTACATTCATAAATGGTACACAGAAAATACGCACTACGTATAAGGGTCGTGGAGATAAGGCATTAATTAAGGGCACTTTAAACGCGGAACCGAGTACATGTTCTCCTATATCTCGGTTCGAAGTCGGGGATTTTTCGTAAAAATTTAGGTGCAGTACTGCGAAGACCCGGCCGCACTATGGCACTGGGGTCGACTCAGCCTCTAACAGAAATGAGTACCAGGAATATTTCCTGGGGCTTAAAGGTGGCCGGTGTGTAGTTCTGACAAGCTTACCACCATCATGTGCCGGAAGCCTCGACCTCCTGGAACAATCAGGCCCTATACAGGCCTGTACACGGATTGCTCTACCTTTTATACAGTGAAGACGTGCACTACATATGGTGTAACGGGCTGCAACAGGGTACCAATGAAGTCACTTTACATGAATACCAAGGCACGCCCTCTGCTGTATTTTGAAATTCGGTCGCAGTTTTCCATTTTACGTTCATGTCTGGTACACAGGAAGCGTCGTGCTGTATCTCGGATGATAGTCGCGGTATTTCCCTTTCAATTCATATCTCGTACACCGCACACATGCCATAGCTCTGCTATAAATCTTGAAGCGACGAAAAAAGTAATGGTTCTTTACATGAAGACCGAAGTGCGCTTTCTTCTATATCTGGGCAGTCAGTGGTTGGTTTGTTCGAACAAATTCATAACCTGTACACTGAACACACACATTACGCACGGTTTGAGACTCGCTGAGACAGGACAATGACTATGGGCCCTGTCCACGAAGACCGAAGTAAGCGATAAACTGTATCTCATCTCGCACTCTCGGTGATTCCTTTCCAACACACTGCTGGTACACAGAACACATGCTGCACGCATAGTGTACGACTGGTTGCGATGGGGCAATTATGTAGAGCAGTTTACATGAAGTAAGCGTCGTCCTATTATCTCGGCTCGTATTTGTGAGATTGTCGTAAAGATGCATGTCCGGTAGGCTGCAAGCATGTATCGCACATCGCTCATTTGCGACAACACTGTCACAACTCAAAATTAGTGATTTTTCAGGAGAAACTTTTGAAGGTTTTGGTGCTATAATTTTCTACGAGTGCAACGACGACACAACTGCTCTCCAGCGGCGAGTTTTGCAAACTGCGTTATGACACTACACCTTTTAAAAGTGCATCTGCAAACGTTTCTTTCTAATCCAATAACTGAAAAATGCCAGTTTTTGAGTTGTGACACTCTTGTCGCGAATAAGCGATATGATACAAGACTCGAGGCGATAGGGCAATAATTAAGAGCACTTTACATGAATAAATGAATAAATAAACGAAGTTACTTTTCTCCATTATCTCGGCTCCCTGTGAACGGAGTTCCGTTAAAGTTCAAATCTTCGACAGTAACTGATAGATCGATTAACTAACTAACTAACTAACTAACTAACTAACTAAACTAAACTAACCAACGAACGAACCAAATAACTAACCAACCAACCAATCAACCAACCAACCAATCAACCAACCAACCAACCAACCAACCAACTAACTAACTCCATTTAATTAGCACACCAACTACTGCACATAACAAATTTTACATTAAAATATTTAAAATCGCTCCAACATGTTTCGATCCTAAGATCATCTTCAGGGAGCTACACTGGTCCTTGCTAAAGTCACAAGGAACAGTGTAGCTCCCTGAAGATGATCTTAGGATCGAAACATGTTGGAGCGATTTTAAATGTTTTAATGTAAAAAAAATTATGTATGTGCATTAGTTGGTGTGCTGATTAAATGACTCTACGAAATGCATGATGGAACGATAAAGATAACTAACTCCACGTTTCAGAGTCCTTCTTAAGAATCTAACTGGTCCTCACCTAGTAAATGCCACACACTTTATGGAACGCGATGGTTCATTACGTCTGTCACAAGAGTCCGCCACTTGTCCCTGTCCTGAGCCAAATGAATCCAGTCAGTTCCCCCCTTTACACTTCTTGTAGATCCATTCCACTCTTCTATTCCGAGGTCTTGCAAGTGGTCTCTTTACCTCAGTTCTCCCCACCAAAACCCTGTATGCATCTCTGCTCATCCCATACGTGTCACATGCGTCGCCCATCTCATTCTTCTTGATTTGATCACCACACTAATATTTGGTACGTAATACACATCATGATGTTCCTCGTTATGTAGTATTCTCCAATTCCATGTTACCTATTCCCTCTTAGGCCCAAATACCTCCCTTAGCACCATACCATCGCTCACCCTCGGCCTGTGTTCGTCCTAAATGTGAGCGACCAAGTTTCACGCACGTACAAAAGAGACGAAATTATCGTTCTATGTCAGTCTTTATATATATATATATATATATATATATATATATTTGTAGAGCAAACTGGAAGAAAAAAAATCTGCACCGAAAGACAGTAGGCATTCGCTGACTTCAGTCTGCCCTTAATTTCTTCATGAACGAAATTCTGATTCGCTGGGGTTGTTCCGAAATATCTACACTGTTCCACCCTCTCAAAGGATTATCACCTGCCCTTATGATTTTGTCCTGCACACGAACTAAGTAGGGCACAAGCTACATGACCACAGAGCGGTAATTAAAACAAATCTCCAGTCTTGGGTTTGCCTTGACTTCCACAAAAATTCAGTTTTGACAGTATCATGTCAAGATTCACATAATCACAAGTGTTTGCCTGATCATAAAATAAATGTGGATTTCGTTGCGACAGGTAAGTAAGCGTTCAGATATGAAACCGTGCACAGTTTTACAAGCTGAAGAACCTGTCCTCCATCTGAATTGTTACTTCGAAGATACTGCTGAAATTTAAGAAATCAATTGGTGCATAACCTTCTCAAATATTTTGGGAAATGCTATTAGAAAAGGTGACCTGTAGTTAGATATGCAGAGGGACTCATCTAGATTACAGACTACAAAAATGGATTCCTAAAATCAATAATCATCATGACAAGTCAGGATACTGTACTACAAATTATGTTACAATTATGTTACACTTATGTTACACTTATGTTACACTTATGTTACACTTATGCACATTACTGCAGCATGGTATCGCGCACTTGTTAATGACAAATGGCAAGTTGACAAAAATAATACTCGACTATTTGAAATCAAGACAATTCTCGGTAGATCAATGACACAGCAGCTACAGGAAGTCTGTACGGCGATGTCTGACGAAGCAGAAGAGTCGACACGATTGACAATACGATCTGGAAGTTGAGTGCGCATTTAAAAACAAAACCATGCACCTCACAGAAAACTCTCCAGGCGACAGTGAGAACTCTAATACACATTAATCAGTGAAGAAACAGTTTTAACGTCTATAAGTATGTTTCACTTACTTACTCCATGGTGCAGAGTCCTTCTTGAGAAGCTAACTGGTTTGTAGCTAGTCAAGAAATTCCCCGCATTTCACGGAACCCGAAGGTTCATTACCGCACTCACAACCGTCCGCCA
>Ga0123357_10010135_pt1 | contig 11956 bp, 6 predicted proteins | sample TergutEmb28metaG_FD_89873 | JGI IMG/M metagenome (GOLD analysis project Ga0123357, IMG submission 89873) | Embiratermes neotenicus P4 segment gut microbial communities from Petit-Saut dam, French Guiana - Emb289 P4 | ecosystem: Host-associated > Arthropoda: Insects > Digestive system > Gut ...
TACAACAATACACACGGTCAACCAACAACAATTACACAAAAGACAACTTAAAACTAGCAACAAAACACACGAGACAAATTACAATTTTACAACATGTACAAAAGGTAAAAACACCCAAGCAAGAGAGTACTATGTATAGTTTCTTGTGATTGTTTTTTTTTTCAACCATTAATTCACTCACGCTTTCACCCCAGTCTTTCACTTCTCATCACTTACTACTCCTATAAACCTTTTCCATAAAGCCTCGTTCCCCCTCCACTTCCCTATACTGCACTTCACTTTACCTCATTCCACTTCATTTTGCTTCGTTGACTTCACTTCACTTCACGTTATTGCACTTCGCTGCAGGGAACATGTTTGATAATTCGTAAAGCATTTGTTATAGTATTGATGATAGAAATGCGGATGGTTTCTGGCAATGTTCTCCAATAAGGGTACATTTTGCTGGTAGTGAAGTGTATTCAAAAAGCCCGCCACTGGGGTCTCAAGGTAAACACGTACAGTTATCTGCGTCCACGTCATCAGACAAGTAGGAAAATTAGAGGTATGGCCCTGTAACTGCTTAAACTCGGCACTTGATTCTATCTGTCCGTCCGTACATCCGCCTGTCTGTTCTCATGGAACATGTCGTCTCCCACTGGACAGATTTTCATGAAATTTGATATTTGAGGATTTTTCGAAGATCTGTCGAGAAAATCTTCATGTCTGTACCGTGCATCAATGACGATTAAAACACTTTATTATTCAACAGATGCACAAGTATATAATTCGTAGATACAATTAGAGTTATTATAAAATATTTAAAAATATTTAAAATTGCTCCAACATTTTTCGGATCACAAGGGATCCAGACTCCCTGATGATGGATCCCTTGTGATCCCAAACATGTTGGAGAAGTTTTAAATATTTCTAAATATATTTTATGATAATTCTAATTGTACCTACGAATTACATATTTGTGCATCTGTTGGATAATAAAGCGTTTTAACTGTCGAAAATTACTGAAGTTTAATTAAAATATTAAAAGAATAACGGCTAATTTGCATGAAAACCAAAGTATATTTATGATAGCATTTCGCTCATTTCCTCTTAGAATAAAGAATATTTCAGATAAAATTTGTAGAGAAAATGAAGGCATAAATTATCTGTTCAATAATTTTTTTCTTTCTTTCGAAAATGGAGCCTTATATGAGATAATGTAGAAAAATATGGTACAGCCAGACTTGTCAAAGGCCACAGACGACAATACGTCACACGCACATTTCATGCTGGATGACTAAGGCTGCAGACATACAATCAGAATATATAATACTTAAAGTACTTCCATGTCAAAAGTGGTTAAGCGAACGCGCCTGAATGTTAAGTTTATACTTCCATTTCCCTTCTTACTGAATGTGTAAATCTGATAGTTCATACAGTAAAGAGTGGGCTTCAAAATGTAATGCAATGTCCTGCATCCTACGTCTCTTTCTTCCCTTCATATATTTGACAATCGACTGACAATTCCCACCCTTCCATTGCTCATTTGAAGCCAACCGACTTTAACACTTCAACACTGTATCGTTACTAACATAAAAGATGTAATCACATCACAGAAGATGACGAAATTATGAAGTGTCAATATGGAATTCTGTTGCATTAAGTACAGGAAGCGAATAACACAAAACACCGTCATGTGCTGTGAATGTCTACACAAAATTTCTTCAAACAGACAATGCTGAATGGTTCAACCAAACATGTTACTGTCCTGGTCTTATAATAAAACCAACTAGACGCACTAATTTCTCAAATTTATTTTTGGAATAGAACTCTACATGTTTCGGACAGTTTCTCTGTCCATCATCAGGTGTCTAGCACTGTACACACAGCAATAGGTACCCGGGGTGCTGATAAGTCCTTAGCCCGACCGGGAAGGAAACTAGCTCGAAAACATGTCAGGGACGTGCGCGATTTCAACAACATCGAGACGCCAACTGTCATCAAGTTTCTTTTCCTGCAAAACAAGGCGCCGAAGGAAATTCACGCCATTCTGACAGAAACATTAGTTTTATCCTTCCTGGTCGGGCTAAGGACTTATCAGCACCCCTGTATATGTCATGCAGGTTATGCTGACTGCTTGCTAGCGCGATCCTGATCCCGCTAGCGCTGTGTGTACAGTGTTAGACTCCTGATGATGGACAGGGAAACTGTCCGAAACATGTAGAGTTCTATTCCAAAAATAAATTTGAGATATTAGTGCAGCTCGTTGGTTTTATTATAAGAATATATCACGAAGCACGGTCCTTTGAATGTCAAATGCTACTGTCCCTTAACCTTCAAGCACCATGCATCCTATATATAGGACAGACGTACCGCTACTCCCCGGAGTACGCTTTGTATATATTTAGTCAATAAATGTATTTAATTATTTTTTTTAGACTTTCTGTCACCATCTTCGTTTATTCCTCCACAAAATGTCGTGTATTTCCTAATGTTACCCTTCTTGGTTCATAAAATATTAACATTTAACATAAAAGGTGTGCTAAACTGTAAATACCCAGCTCCAGGACCAAATGGTTAATGCGTAAGATGTAGTTGATGTACGGACGTGGGCACTTGTTTCAAAGGATAATCCAGATCAGTTGACACAAATGATGAGTTTCCTATTCCTGGCACAGCTCATGAGAGATAGCAAGGTGTGTGACGACACAACTGTCCTTCTAGTTATTTAATTGTCTTCACGACAGAGAAATGACAGAGTTATAATTACTGGGACACAGGACAAGCGGTGGATATGGCAACTTTTAAATCCACCTGCCCTTGATAACAGCCGGTCCCAGTGCCCGCGCGGTCTAAGGCGTAGGTCTGCGGCCGCTTGCCTACTGAGACTGTGGATCCGAATACCACCGGAGGCATGGTTGTCTGTCTGTTGTGAGTGTTGTGTGTTGTCAGATAGTGGTCTCTACGACGAGCTGATCACTCGTCCAGAGGAGTACTACCGACTGTGGTGCGTCGTTGTGTGTGATCTAGAAACTTCGGGAATGAGGAGGCCATGGGCCACTGAGAGACGTTACGCCAAAAGAAACAAAAAAAAACCCTGATAACAAATACTCGAGATTCTAGTGACGTTCTCTGGTTTAAATGGACGCAGAGGCTATCGAAGGAAACACAACATTCATTTTCATGGTCGAAGTAAGCATGTTAAAGCAAGAAGGGCCAAAATATGTCATTCAACACAAATATTTATCACAAAAGCACAATTTTGAAAAAAGGCAACAGGAAGTGCTAGAATGAATGTATAATAAAATTAATTATATACGTCAGCACTATCTATTTATTTATATATAAGGCTACATGTTTCGACCTATCAGTCGGTCATCTTCAGGCCTACATAGCAGACTAAGTCATTGGTGTTGTGTGCACATTGGGATGCCAGTATGTTTATAAACATATTGGGATCCCAATATGCACACAGCACCAATGACTTAGTCTATGTAGGCCTGAAGATGACCGAATGATTGGTCGAAACATGTAGTCCTATGTATAAATAGATAGTGCTGACGTATATAATTAATTTTATTATATAAAAACACAATTTGCATTTACAAAAAAAAAACTGCTACATGTTTCGACCCTTAAGGGTCATCACCGGGAAAGATTTTGTGAAAGGAATGTGGTGAAAATTTTAACTTAAAATGTTTACCGCTCACTTTTCCATACATTCCTGCCTGGTGATGACCCTTACTTACTTACTCCATGGTGCAGAGTCCTTCTTGAGAAGCTAACTGGTTTGCAGCTAGTCAACAATTTCCCCGCATTTCACGGAACCCGAAGGTTCATTACCGCACTCACAAGCGTCCGCCAACTGTCTCTATCCTGGGCTAGCCCAATTCAGTCCATATAACCACATCCCACCTCCTGGAGATCCATCCTAATATTATCCGCCCATCTACGCCTAGGTCTCCCCAGTGGTCTCTTTCCCTCCTGTTTCCCCACCAAGACCCTATACACCCCCTCTCCTCATCCATACGCTCCACATGCCCAGCCCATATCATTCTTCTCGATTTTATCACCCGCACAATATTGGGTGAGGAGTACAAATCAATCAGCTCCTCGTTATGCAATGTCCTCCATTCCCCCGTTACCTCGTCCCTCCTCGGGCCAAATATTCTCCTCAACACTAATGTTGGTGATGACCCTTAAGTGTTCAAAAATGTAGCAACTTCATACGAAATCGATTTATGTTTTTATAATACACAGTTGTGTAGTGTGCTTTATTCTTGCACTTAAATTTCGAACACAAAATTGGGAAGTTTTCTGTGAAGATTAAACCAAGAAGAACAAAACGATGCTACCAACAGATGTACAAAACCTTCACATCTCCCGACAATGATAACTGGGAATGAAAAAGTGTATGTTTTAAACAGTAACTGGTGATGTGTCTGGTCTTGCCTTTGACCACCATATAGCAGTTATTTTAGGGAGGAAAAAACTTCGATCCAATACATGTTTGTCTTGGAATTTCAGAAATAAATGTGGAAAACCACGGAAACCTCATGCAGTATTAATATTTAATTCTGGAATATTAAACAAATTTTTAGATGATTAGTATGCTTTTATGTGAACACTATGGGATCCCATAATGTATGTATACACTGAATGTACAGCCGTGTGGTTATCATTGGCCTGAAGATGGTTTTGTAGAAACAGAAACATGTAGCCAAGGAACTAATGTGTTTTTGTTGTGTTAAGACTTAATAAACCATTTTATTGAAAACCACGGAAACCTCATGCAGTTTCTCGAATGGTGTTAAGACACAAATTGCTGTTTTCTTGGCCCCTGCCATTGGTCGGTCACGTTTGGCTGAACTACTTTCGCCTTCAATTACGACAGTGCGTGACTTCAGACATGTCTTTGTCGGCTCAAGTGACTGCATGGTGCCAAAATAAACAGCTCGCCATTATCAGCTAACTTAGGGCCGACAATGTCGATGCCTCGACGCTGTAGGGTAGCCGGTGTTGAGTGGAGCTAAGGTTGCAAGTGGCGAGCGGGGACGGCTTTCCGGATGTACCCAGAAGACAAGGTGTCACCACGTGCATTCGGCAAATTGAGAGCAACACTGACGTGTTTCAAGGAAGAGGAGATATGGAAGTCGGTGTCTGTTCAGAGTTCCTACTAGCATACCGTGTTCTACCCCTAGTTCCAACCCACCATTATTAATCTTTTGGCGCCGGAATTATTTTTTAAATTTTAGCACATTCTGTATATAAAATGTGAATAAAACAGGAACCAAATATGTTAGAATCATGAAACAAACTGCATTTTGAAGAGAGAGAAAAAAAACGGAGAGTATATACCGTGTTTAAAATATTCAGTACTTATATTTGTTGAATAAATATATAAAATGCAACGTTTAGAGGTTAGCGGTGCGGTGCGACCACTATAGGAGTCGTTAGGCGTCAAAGGATTAAATTCCTCAAAAAATGAAGCTAGCAATAACGTGTTACACCGAACACCCTGGTATCCACATTTAAAGGTAAAGCAGTCCCATTACAGGCCTGGATAGGCACAGAGGGTTCCAGGAAATTAACCCTTTGACGCCTAACGACCCCTATAGTGGTCATACCGCACCGCTAGCCTCTAAACGCTGCATTTTATATATTTATTCAACAAATATAGGTACTGACTATTTTAAACACGGTATATACTCTCCGTTTTTTTTCTCTTCAAAATGCAGTTTGTTTCATAATTCTAACGTATTTGGTTCCTTTTTATTCACATTTTATATACAGGGTGTGCTAAAATAAAAAAAAATAATTCCGGCCCCAAAAGGTTAATGAAACTTGAATTTTCTCGACAGATTTTCGAAATTCCCTCGAATGTTAACCGAGTGGTTCCTTGCGGAAGGAGGAAGGGCGGGAGGGACAGACAGACAGACAGACAGGCAGAGGAACATAATGAAAATAATAGTCCCCTTTGGCAATTCTGCGAACTCGTCTAAAAACCAACAATTTGCACATACAAAGTATGAATTGTTGGTATTTAATAATGATAAGAAGCAAATTATGTTGCACGAAATTAACCCTTATCCTGCTAACGTGGAAAATATAGTGAGCCCCTAATAATGCCAGTAGATGGCAAATGGGATTTAACTCGGCATTTAAAGGGTTAAGTTTCATAGATTTCGTGACAACGGCACAGGATGGTGGTAGGTTGTCAGCCTTAGGCACCGGCCGCCTTTACCCCCCAGGAAATACTCCTGGTACTCATTTCTGTTAAAGGCTGAGTCGACCCCCGTGTATCCACATGTAAGACATATAAACTTGAGAAACAGCAGGAAGCACTGAAATGAAGCAGAAAAACACGACAGTCAGCGGACCGCACGCCTAATAAGTTAGGCCAAACCATTCCTTGAATCAAATACGTGTATTCTACAATTTCCAAGAGCCTGAAATCCTAGTCCTCAGAGATATAACGCCGTGTCTACTGGTAACATTTTCCAAACGTTTCGAGACAGCTTGTTGTCCTCATTTTCAAGAATTATACAACCAGCACTGTTGGACTGTATGACACATGAAGATGGCGACAGATTTTGTCTCCGAAACGTTGGTAACTCTTCAGTAAACGAAACGGTGTCACATTCCGGAAGACGTCACTTTCATCAGCATCGGTGTGACGAACTCACACTCGTACGGCTTAATTCTAAGTGTTGATTTATCTCTTGGACTCCTCCGGAGATTTACTGTCGTGCTCACAACAGCCTTCGACTCATTATCTCATTCCAGATTAATTCACTCCACACCTCCGTTTTAAAGGACACTTTCGATCTACGCCCAAGTCTCTAACGTATCTGCCCGTTAATTTTGCCGACTAAAATAATGAAGGAAATTAACCCTTATCTTGCTAACGTGAAGAATACGGTGAGCTCCGTGTTGCAGGATGAAGCCTGTAACACGGATACCACTCCAACCCAACCACACCGAATCTTCATCACACATCGAACCAAGAATAATATGACCAATGTGGTAATTCAACAGAACAGTCGAAAGCTCCTGATGATGGATATATTAATGTCCGAAACATGTTGAGCACATCAGAAGTGAAATAAAATTGCAAGTGAAATCAAGCTGGTCTTTTATTCTTCAACTATCACAATGATGCACGTTCCAATAAACATCAGATTTAGTTTTCCATTGCTAATAAACACAATCATTTAGCCATATATTTATAGTTGTGATTTTGACTGAATTTACCTCACCTTATAGTTCAAACACACAACGGAATCGTGCAACTCAAAAAAAAGAAAGAATGGTATCACATAGATCTCTGATGCAGTAGCAAAATGCTGTTGTCTTTCAATTTCCTTCGATTATCTCCGCCTTCTGGCCGCTAAGATATCGCATACGTTGTGATCTCAAATTTATGGTGCACTGGGCCCCGCACAATGTATCGCCAAATATGTGGACTTTGTCCCAAAAACTGTCTCGAGTCGCGGACCCATTCTTCAATTCCCGCTGTTATTTTGTAGCGCGTGTGGGAGGACGGCAATGCGTGGTAAGCTCTTACGATAAATGATCCGGCAGGAAGTGACATCCGACAGTTGCCAAATAAAATAATGATCCTATAAAAGGCGCAAAGCAAACAGTATTACAAATTTTGACATTTGTTTTCTGATAACCAGGTAATAAGAGAATGGAGAAGACTACATAATGAAGAGCTTAATGATCTCTATTCCTCATCCAATATTATGCGGTTGATAAAATCAACAAGGCAGGGCATGTAGCAAGTATTGGGGAGAGGAAAGTTGTGTACAGGGTTTCGGTGGGGAAACGTGAGCGAAAGAGGCCACTTGGGAGACCCAGGCGTAGATTGGAGAACAATATTAAGCTGGATCTTCAGGAAGTGGGATGTGAGTGTATGGACTGGATCGATCTGGCTCAGGACAGGGATAGGTGGCGACCACTTGTGAATGCGGTAATGAACCTGCAGGTTCCATAAAATGCAGGGAAATTTTTTGACTAGCTGCAAACCAGTTAGCTTCTCAAGAAGGATTCTGCTCCAAGGAGTGAGTAAGTAAGTTTCTGATATCCAGGTTTCAAGTCACAACAGATGACTGCAGATGACTTGCAACATACGTCATTCGTACATTTTTATTCGAGACGTACGCTTGCATGCACCATCCACTATGGAATTGGATATCGTGACGTTATTTCAACGAGAATAAATTAGACGCTAATGAAAAGGGTATTCTTATGTTTTCACCAGGTACACAGACCCAACCCTCTCAGAGCTGCCAAAATTAACCAGATTATGTCAACTTTCTAAACATATACGTGAAAAAAGTTTATTACGTTGGCACTATAAATTGTTATTACATTTTTATTCAAAGTTACATCACAGTTTCCTTAAAAACTCTGTCGTGAATAAAAGTTTTTGCTTTCAGACTTGTAATTAGCAACCCAGAGTTATTAAGTCTATTATAAATAGCATATAAATTTCCGTCAACACTTTAATTGTAGGTTTAAAATTACAACATGTTTCGACCCTTGGGGGTCATCATCAGGTCGAGCTTAAGAACCTATTATTCCCATCACTTTTTTTGTCATATTATGACAAAAAAAGTGATGGAAATAATAGGTTCTTAAGCTCGACCTGATGAAGACCCCCAAGGGTCGAAACATGTTGTAATTTTAAACCTACAATTAAAGTTGTGTTGACGGAAATTTATATGCTATTTATAATAGACTTAATGATTCCACACAACGGGATGAATTCTATTAACCCAGAGTTAATTAAAGAAATTACTTTTTCTTTCAATATTATCAAAATCTGGTTGTTCTGTGCAATACAGGGGTGCTGCTAAGTCCCTAGCCCGACGAGGAGGGAAAAAAAACTAATGTTTCTGTCAGAATGGTGTGATTTTCCTTCGGCGTCTTGCCTTGCAGGAAAAAAAAAAACTTGATGACAGCTCGCGTCTGGATGTTGTTGAAATCGTGCGTCTCCTTCACATGCTTCCGAGCTTGTTTCCTTCCTAGTCGGGTTAAGGACTTATCAGTACCCCGGTGAAAGAGCACATACTGTATTCGTGGGTGTTTGTTTAAGACATTTCCAAAAAATGTCAGCTTAAATTTAGGATTTGGTTTAGGTGTTGATCCGGTAGGGACAAGCTGCAGAACTTTCTGTGTGAAACTGTATGTACCTGTTCATACACACATGCGGGTAATTAGTTGGTTGTTAATGCTTACCTTAATTGTATTTACCGGCTACCCCGACACGATTTCATGCTTTGAAGATAACGAGGCTGGGATGTTTTAGGAAGGCAAACATTTACTGTATGATTTAATGTTCCTGGATACTTTCGCCATACTCGCTGATAAGGATGTCATTTGGCACTTCATTACAGCCTAACGTAAAAAGTTAAGGTAAAGTGCACCCTTTTACAGGCACTGAGGCTCTGTACAGGCCGTACGGCCCATAAGGGAGTAAAGGTATAGCTCTACTCTTTCTTGACCACGTCAATTGACTTCAATACGAAATCACTTCACATAAATTACGTCAGTTCACTCCACATCACTACATTTCACATCATTTCACTTGCTTACATTCATTCCCCACTTCAATTCTTTTGCTTGTAACTACTTTCCTAACATTAAGGTCACTCGCAATATCTAATAACATCTAGCCTCTGACACAAAATACTCGAAATTTCAACCGCGATTTATCGGCCCCAATATTTCTACCACGGTCTAACCCTTTAAACACTAAGTGAAGTTATTTTACGTCCAACGTTTCCCGATTTCCGAAATAACACTGCTTTTTGACACGTTCCCCGGTTTCGCCTTTCTGTCCTTCTGGTAAGGAAAACATGTAGATGAAGATGGGTATGGAGCACTGGTGGAATGATAATGACGCGGGGAAACCGAAAGACTCAGAGAAAAATCTGTCCCCGTAACACTTTGCCCGCCACACATCTCATATGGAGTGATCTGGAATCGAACCCGAGGTTGCGCCGTGAAAGGCCAGCGATTAACTGCCTGATCCATGGCATGGTCTTTGAAAAGGTGAATTATAGGTAGAGATTCAGGTCGCACCGCGCAGTAAACACATACCGTTTCGTTTATAAAAACCAGCCAGCAAATCCCGAAAAGGGAAATGATCGCTGTTTGTCCTGAGATCCATACGAAACAATGGCAGAACGTAGAATTTTTGAGCATTAAATCTGGTGGTATATAAAGTAACGAATGGGCCTTATAGGGTCAATTTTATCGGAGTAATGAATAACATCATGTTTGGAGTACAAGACTATAAAAGTAACTGGTACAGGATGCCAAACATTAAGCTCTCCTTTTAACCTTCAACGATAGCACTAATATGTCGCAGACTCCACACCCCATTTTAAATATCAAATGCCTCGCATGTCTTCATGCGTAATTTCCAACAGTAAGTCTGTCACAATACCCTTACATTCCATTGATTACTGATGTCAGTAAGGACAAACAAACTTTAGCTACTCACTCTGAGTTAATGACCAACTTGATACACAATTACGTTACGTAATAAGTTTATTATTATAAGCATTTACATTTTTCGAGCAACTCTGCGCTCATCATCAGAAGGTCAAATTGTATTCATACAGCATCTGATATAGTATTCTCTGTAAAGGGGTTGGGAAGGAAATTCTCAACTTGCACACCGGACGGTCACTTACAGAGAATACTATACCAGATGCTGTATTGATACAATTTGACCTCCTGATGATGAGCACAGAGTTGCTCGAAACATGTACAGGATTATAATAATAAACTTATTATAAAACATAATTGAACATCAAGTTGGTCATTTGCCCACAGTCGTACCAGAATGCACGGTCAGCAAAACATGAAAGACCACGGGCATTAGGACGCCTGTATTCTGCGTCCCGCAAAACGTTTATTTTTTCTGTCTCTCCAGCACCCAAATAATAATTTAGAAAATATTTATAATTTTTTTAGTTGCCCATCTTCAACGCAGTAACCAAAATTATTGCTACTCTTTGGTACAAAAAATATCGGGCAGCCATTTGCCCCCCAGTTGAGAAGTTCCTTCCCAACCCCTTATAGAGAATACTATACCGGATGATGTATTAATACAATTTTACCTCCTGATGATGAGCACATAGTTGCTCGAAACATGCAGAGGATTATAATAAAAAACGTATTATGTAACGTAATTGTGCATCAAGTTGATCATTTAGCCAGAGTCATACCAGGATGCACGGTTAGCAAAACACATTAAAAAGCTTTATCTGCTCAGTTACCGCATAAGTACAGACGTTCCCACGTAAGCAATAAGTGAATCTTCAGATGAAACTTACAACCCAGTTACCTTGTAATAATCACGCTTCTAGGAACATCTGACAAACGTGTTTCAATCTACGTACCGAGGCTAGGAGAAATTACGGGAAGTCAGTGAACCATTTCTTTGCCAACTTGCCTAAGAGTACAAATTCCCGCTTTGATGCAGTGTCACGAAAAAAAAAAAATCTCCGTTTTTCTGTAACACGGAGTTCAATTCAAAACAGAACCCAGGCGCATGGCAAGCTTCGCAAATGACGTACGTAACTTAGCGCATGTGAAATGTGGTGTTGTAAATAACCCGATTCAAATCCGAGACATGCTTCGCTTCGTAGGAACTGAAACAGCAGGCAACTTTCAACGCCTTTCATAATGTTTGCACTGTTAAAAACCCCCTGCACTAAACAGTACAGCATACACACAAAATAAACAACTTCACTTTTTTTAATGGAAGCATCACGATGTACTTATAAACGTAATATATTTTTTTTATTTTTTTTTTATTATTTTTTTTTATTACTTCTCCACTATTTATACTCCCGGTCTGAGGTTGACCTTTAGTACATGTTTGAATAAATGTGCAATTTGGCAATTACAGTGTCAAGTTGAGGAGCATTCCAGTGAATACCCTCAGTCTTTGGAA
>Ga0123357_10010136_pt1 | contig 11956 bp, 11 predicted proteins | sample TergutEmb28metaG_FD_89873 | JGI IMG/M metagenome (GOLD analysis project Ga0123357, IMG submission 89873) | Embiratermes neotenicus P4 segment gut microbial communities from Petit-Saut dam, French Guiana - Emb289 P4 | ecosystem: Host-associated > Arthropoda: Insects > Digestive system > Gut ...
AGGCGGTCTTCTTCTTTACCGACGGCACCGCCACCGAACTGCGCAAGGCCTCCAGCGGCAAGGCAGCCGCGGACGACGCCTTCGCCTCAGCCTCGCAGGACGCTCGTAAATATTTCCGCGAGCAGTTGCATGAGAACGTTGCGCTGCGCCTGCTGGCCGACGTGCTCAGCCCCGCGCCCGGCGGATACTTCATGGCCTATATGCATGGAGCTAGCAATCACCATCTCATCTTTACGCTCGATCCGCACGGCGTGCCGCGTGTTGCTCCGGAAGAAGTAGTGCTGAGAAAGGTCGATACCTGGGGGTCACTTTATCTGCTGGCCTTCCGCTCCGGGCAATCCGCCGAGCGTAACACTCGCGTGGACAACGTCGCTTACAGCATCGACAAGGAAGATTTGGACGTCAGCATCCAGGCGAATGGCTTCCTCACCGGCAAGGCAGACGTCCACGTCATCGCCATGAAGGATGGACTTACTGTTGTTCCACTCTTGCTCTATCCAACGCTGCGCGTGAGCAAGGTAACCGCTGATGGCATCGATCTTGGTTTTGTGCAGGAGGACAAGGACAAGGACCCACAATTCGGCATCATCCTGGCGAAGCCGCTGAACAAGGGCGAATCGGCAACCATCCGCATAGCCTACGCGGGCAAGGATGTCGTGCTGGACGAAGGCAACCACAACTATTACCCGGTTGCGCGTGAAAGCTGGTTTCCGAACACCTTGCGAAGCTTCGGGAACTACGCCACTTACCACATGCTCTTTCATGTTCCCAAGGGGCTGGAGCTGATTGCCACCGGCACGCGCGTGCGCGAAGATACGGACGGAAAGGTCACTACCAGCGAGTGGAACACCGAGGTTCCGCTGCCCGTGGCCGGTTTCACCCTGGGCGAGTTCAACAGCCAGAACGCTGTAATCAAGAGCAAGAACGGTAACGAACTCGCCATCGATGCTTACGCCAACAAATATGCGGCGGAGAATAATGGATTAGCGCTTCTCAGTTATATGAGAGACAGGGCTACTGGCAACTTCGTTCCGTCGGCCCAGCTTCCGGTAGAGTTGAGCCAGGGCCAGGTTGCAGCCTCCCTTTACACCCATTACTTCGGCGAGCTTCCTTTCAAGAAGGTCTCTCTTACGCAGCAGTATGCCTGCGACTACGGACAAAGCTGGCCCATGCTGGTCTATCTGCCTCTGTGCGGATTTATGGATAAGACCCAGCAGCATGAGCTCGGCATCGATCCCACGAACGTATTCTGGAAGGTGGTTACGCCGCATGAGGTGGCGCATCAATGGTGGGGCCATACCGTCGGCTTCAATAACTACCGCGACCAGTGGATGAGCGAAGGCTTCGCCGACGCCTCGGCCTCCATCTTTTTGCAGGCCACACGCCCCAATGCGGACGAGTTTCTCCAATTCTGGAAGGATGAACACGACCAGATCACGCAGAAGAATCAGTTCGGCTTCCGCTCGATCGATGTAGGCCCGGTTACTATGGGCTTCCGCCTGAGCACGCCGAAGACAGGATGGAATGTTTACCGGAATCTTGTCTATCCTAAGGGCGCATACATCCTGCACATGCTGCGCATGATGATGTGGTCGTCTCAGAACGGCGACAAGAACTTCATGGAGATGATGCACGACTTCGTCAGCACCTATTACCTGAAGCCGGCCACCACGGAAGACTTCAAGGCCATGGTCGAAAAACACATGACTCCGGACCTGGACCTGGACCAGAACCATCGCATGGACTGGTTCTTCAACCAGTACGTTTACGGAACCGATCTGCCTACATACCACTTTGAAGGCGCGGTCACCGAGAAGGAAGGCGGAGCATCGATGCACTTCAAGCTGGTGCAGTCCGGCGTGACGGACGACTTCAAGATGGTGATTCCGATCTATCTGGAGTTCAAGAATGGAAAGGTTATACAGCTTGGCAAGCTCGCCATCTTCGGCAATCAGACCCTGGAACAGACGGTGCCGCTACCGAAGCTGCCGGATACGGTCAAGAAGGTCTCCATTAACTACAACTACGATGTGCTGTCGATTGAGAATTAGGCGCCGCGGCAGCACCGTATAATCGATGCATGGATAAACAGCCTTTGGTTGGAGTCGTCATGGGCAGCCGCAACGACTATGCGGTGATGCGCGGCGCGGTCGAGATGCTCACGGAGTTTGGAATCGCGCACGAGGTCCGGGTGATCTCGGCCCACCGCACCCCGGATGTAGCGCTGGAGTACGCGGAGACGGCCATCAGCCGCGGCATGCGCGTCATCATTGCCGGAGCCGGCGGAGCGGCGCATCTGGCCGGCGTGCTCGCCGCCAAGACCGTGCTGCCCGTGCTCGGAGTCCCCATTGCGGCCACCTCGCTGCAGGGGCTGGACTCGCTGCTGAGCATTGTGCAGATGCCCAAGGGCGTTCCCGTGGGCACGCTCGCCATCGGCGCCTCGGGCGCGGCCAATGCGGGTTTGTTTGCCGTGGAGATTCTGGCCACCAACGACGCCGCGCTGCGCGAGCGGCTCGTCGCCTGGCGCAAGGCCCGGCGCGACGAGGTGCTGGCGCAGACCGTCGGCGAAGAAGAGCTCGCCAAGGCGTGAGCCGGGTACACTGAGCTTTTTGTATCACCTCGCACCCTCCTCGACTTTTCATTCAAACAAGGGAAGAGGGTTACAGCTCTGCGGAAGACATCCGTTATATGCCGAGGCCGAAGTCTGCGTCCTGTCCGTCGCCCGAGTGGGCGTAGAAGTCGTAAGGCGTGCGGCGGGTGAACTTGTAGCGCTGACGCAGCTCGCGTCCGACGAGCAGCCCCAGGGCCACAGCCCCAAGAGCGGCGGAGATCCAGCCAACCGTCTTAATCAGCGTGGACTCCTCGCCTGCGCACCCGGAGCAGGCGAGCGCTTCCTTTCGGACGGCGTCTTCCGGGCTTATCGGCGTGGCGGCTTCGCCGCAGTCGCACGGTTTCATGAGGCACCTCATCACAGTTCTGATCATAGCGCAGGACGCTCCGAATGAATCGATGGCTTTCGACAACTTGTTCCCTTTTGGGAATTCAACTCTTGTTCTGCCCGGGAGCCGCTCGCGCCGCCTAATTCGTAGACGGAGCCGCCGCAGTATCGTCTCCACGCTGGGTCACTGTCGTACGCAGGTACTTATACGGGTTCACCGGAGTATTGCCAATGCGCACCTCGTAGTGCAGATGCGATCCGGTGGTGCGTCCGCTGTGTCCGACGTAGCCGATCACCTCGCCGCGCGTGACCATCTGGCCCTCCGTGACGGCAAATCCCGACATGTGTCCGTACAGAGTCTCTACACCGTGGCCGTGGTCGATGATGACCTCACGTCCGTACCCGTTCGTCAGCTCCGCCACCTTCACGACGCCGTCGGCGGCGGCACGGATGGGGACGCCGTTCGGAGCGCTGATGTCTATACCCGTGTGGAACTCGCCCTCGCCGGTGCCCAGCACGGGATCGACGCGCTGGCCGAAGCTGCTGGTAATCGGACCCATCACCGGCCACAGCGCCGGCGTATAGTTGGCGGCATTCACGTCACCCGATTCGGGGAATCCGCGCAAAGGAGTCATGGCGCCAGGCCCCCCGAGTCCGGAGAGGCTGCGGTTTAAGGATCCGCTGAGGGCCGTGTTGCGCAGAGCGTAAAACGTGTCGATGGACTTGTAGTAGCTGTCGTCGGTCGCCGAAGCCGTATCGGCCAGCGGAGCGGTTGCCGCCGTCTTCTCCACCGCGTCGGCGTGCCTCTTTCCGGTCAGCTTATTGATGGGAACGGCCAGCTTGCTGGTCGTCAGCCCGTAGAGCGCCGACACCTCGCTGGCAAGCGATCCCAGCGAAGCCACGCGAACGTCCTTCTGCCGCGACTGCTCCTCCAGATGGGCGTAGTCCTTCTGAAGTGCGTAGTTGTCGTGGCGCAACTGATTGAACCGCGCCGTTTTAATCAGCATGCGCGAGTACGAGCCGGCCAGGCCGGTGATGGTGAACAGACCTACAAGCGCAGCCGCTACAAAGATGTACGCATACTGCAATGGAATGGCAACCTTCTTAAGGCTGCCGCCCTCGTCGCGGCTGACGATCATAATGTAGAGACGTCTCTTGAGGTTCAACGCTTCACCTAAGCCCAGGGGTTTCGCCGCAAGCGCTCAACATGAATCCAGCGCGGCATAGGGGTCTCTTCTCCGGAATGCCGATTGTGAAATCGCATTCGCAAATCGGCATTCACTACGGCAAGACTCTAGCAGATAGTCTTATTATCTTAACAGAGACTGGTTGAGGCGGACAATCGTTAGGAAAAATCTGCATCCAGTTCTCGATAATCCGCATCTACCACAAACGGAATTGTTTGTGAGCGGTTATGCTTCCTGATAGGCCTGTAAGAATGACAAAAGCTCCTTCAAAGCATCTGCGCGAACATAGCCTGATCGACCGCATCCGGCGCGGCTCGGAGTCAACCAAAAGTCCCTGGGTCAGCCTGGGCATCGGCGATGACTGCGCCATCCTGCACGCCGCCGCAGACAGCGAAATCCTTGTTACAACAGATCTTACGCTCGAAAACCGCCACTTCCGGCGCGACCGGCACACACCCGAATCGGTTGGCCACCGTGCGCTGGCTCGCGGGCTGAGCGACCTGGCGGCCATGGGAGCGACTCCTCTGGCGGCGTTTCTGTCGCTGGCCCTGCCCTCTTCGATGCTTTCAACCGGGCGCGGCATCGAGTGGGTCGACCGCTTCTTCGCCGGACTCCACCGGCTCGGCGACCGCTACAACGTGCCTCTCTCTGGCGGCGACACATCGGAGTCGCCCTCGGACCTCATCCTTGCCGATATCGTTTTGATCGGCTCGGCCCCGCGCTGCGCTGCGCTGCGCCGCTCCGGAGCTCATGCAGGCGACGCACTCTACGTCACCGGAGCGCTGGGCGGAGCTGCAGCCGAGCTGGCCGCCGTCCTTGCCCGCAGCGAACCGCCTGCGACGGTTGCTGATCTCTCCGCGTCCCATCCCCATCTGTTTCCCGAGCCGCGCCTTGCCGTCGGACACGTTCTTCTGCGGCGGAAGCTGGCGACGGCGGCCATCGACATCAGCGATGGCCTGTCGACGGACCTCACGCATCTCTGCCAGGCCTCCAATGTCCGGGCCGAGATCGAGCAGGCGGCGATCCCGCTGCATCCGCTGACAAAACGGCTTACTCCATCCGGAGCGCTCAAGGCGGCTCTACACGGCGGCGAAGACTACGAGCTGCTCTTCTCGGCGCCATCCGGAGCGCACGTGCCGCATACTATCGGCGAAGTGAAGCTGACCAGAATCGGCACACTCCTGCCGCCGGACGCAAAAAAGCCGCTCATCACGCTCGTAGCTGCGGATGACTCGCTGAAATCGCTCCGCCCCGGCGGGTGGGAGCACTTCTCCGATTCGACGAAACCAGCTAACTGAGTCATCCCCTTCGTTGCGTTGCTGCAAGCGCCGCAGGCGCGTCCCATGCCATAATCGAAACTATCCTCGCCTTTTCGTTTCAGGCCATAGGAACAGGGACTGAATGCAGGGAAATGCAGCCTTCATGGAGCAGGCCATCGCGCTGGCGACCGCAAACGCCGTCAGCGGCGCGGGCGGACCTTTTGGCGCTGTCATTGTGCGTGACGGCAAGGTCGTCGCCACCGGCGTCAACTGCGTGACTGCAAGCAACGATCCGACGGCGCACGCCGAGGTGATGGCAATCCGCAACGCCTGTGCCGCGCTGAAGAGCTTCACGCTGAAGGGCTGCGTGATCTACGCCAGTTGCGAACCCTGTCCTATGTGTCTGGCGGCGATCTACTGGGCGCGCTGCGAGGCGATCTTCTACGGCGGAACCGCCGAGGACGCAGCCTGTGCAGGCTTCGACGATGCCCGCTTCTATCGTGAGGCGAGCCTGCCGGTGGCCGAGCGCGCGATTCCAACCATTAACATGCTGCGCGACAAGGCCGTCGCCAGCTTCGATGCCTGGCGATCCTCTGCCCGCCGGATTGACTATTAACCCTTATTCTCACACCATGGAAAGAGAACTGCTTCTAGGTAGACCAAGTCTTTAGGCTTGGCTCTCTCTCCAATCGCCACAGGACCGGCTTTAGCCCTGGGGTATGTACCTCTGCCGGCCAGAAAGGCATACCCCAGGGCCTAAAGGCCAGTTTCGTGGTGAATCCGAGAAGCCGAGCTACACCAAGCCTATAAGGCTTGGTCTACCAGGCTCGGCCTACCTGGAAGCGTGAAGATGAAGACTAAACAGGACGGCAACACGCATGGCGACAAAGAAACAGACCGCTCCCCTCATCAAGAAGAATCAGACCGCAGACAGCCGCGCGCTCAAAATCGCGCTGGCCGGATTTGGAACCGTTGGCAGCTCGGTGGCAAAGGTGCTGGCCTCGACCAAGTTTCCCGGGCTGCAACTGACGCACATCTTCAACCGCAACGTCGCGCGCAAGCGGAGTTCGGCGGCGGCAAAGCTGGTTCCGGCCTCGGTCGTCTGGACTGAGAAGATCGACGACGTGCTGGAGTCCGACGTTGATGTAGTGGTCGAGCTGATGGGTGGCCTCGACCCTGCCGAGGGCTGGATTCGCAAGGCCCTCAGCGCGGGCAAGTCGGTGGTGACGGCCAACAAGCAGCTCATTGCGTACAAGGGAGCGAGCCTGGAAAAGCTCGCCGCCGAACACGGCGCGCACCTTGTCTACGGCGCGGCGGTTGCCGGCGGAGTGCCGGTGATTCCGGGCGTACAGCAGGGACTGGGCGGAGACTCGCTACGCCGGGTCAGCGGCATCCTCAACGGCACTTGCAACTACATTCTGAGCCGCATGGAGAGCGGCGCCGACTACGCTGCGGTGCTGGCCGATGCTCAGCGGCTCGGCTATGCCGAGGCCAATCCCTCCGCCGACGTCGATGGCTTCGACGCGCGCGCCAAGCTGTGCATCCTGGCCCGGATTGCGCTGCGGGCGGAGATCGATCCGGAGGTGGTTGTGACGCAAAGCATCTCGCCGGTCGAGGCCATCGACTTCGCCTACGCGCGCGAGCTGAGCTGCACCATCCGGCAGATCTCGCGGGCTGTGGTGGATGATGGCGTCGTGCACGCTCGCGTAGCTCCCATGCTGATCCCGCTCTCCTCGCCGCTGGCCTGGTGCCACGGCACTCTGAACATGGTGGTCACCAGCGGAACCTTCGGCGGCGACGTGGTCTTCTCGGGCCACGGGGCGGGCGGCGAGCCTACGGCGGTCGCTGTGGTTTCGGACCTGCTGGCCGTGGCGCACGATTCGACCGTGGTGCGTCTGCCCTCGCAGCGGCGTACGGTGACCGGAGAGTTCATGGCTCCGCAGTATCTGCGCTTCGTCGTCAACGACAAGCCCGGCATCGTCTTGTCTGTTGCGGGCGCGCTGGCCAGAGTCGGAATCAACATCGATTCTCTGCTGCAAAGGCCGGGGTATCCCAAGCACAAGCTCCCGTTCGTGGTGACAACGGAGCCATGCCTGACCTCGACCATCGAGAAGGCCATGCGCTCTATCAGAAAGCTGGATTGCATGCTTGAGCCGCCACTCTGCCTGCAAATTCTGACACCGGACGACAAGCCGGAATAGGAACAGAGCAGAAGAACTCAGGCTGCTTTCGAAGCACGTGTAGCAACACGAGCGCGTTGCCGTGGCGACACGCTCGCTGCTCTGAACTTCTTCGCCTTGATTGGCTGAACAGCCAGCCGCAGGCCCAATGTTTGCAGGATCGCCACGAGAGTGCGAAGCTCCGGGTTGCCATGCTCGGAGAGCGTGTTGTAGAGCTGCGTCCGGCTGGCCTGCGTCTGCTCGGCAACTCTGGCCACACCGCCGAAGGCTTTGGTCATCTGGCGCAGCGTGACCAGCAACTCTCCCTGGTCGTCGCCATCAGACAGGATGTCATTGAGCAGTCCCACGGCATAGGCCGGGTCTTCGCGGAAGATTTCTACCATTGCTTCCTCACGGGGTCGGTCTCTCATCGTTTTCCTCCTTTGGTCGATTCTGCCAGTCACTCCAATTGGTCACCGCTGTTGAAATGTCTGCGTCTTGCCTGCCTTTTGCACCAACGCAGAGCAACAAGACTACAGTCTTTCCTTCGTGTGCGTAGTACACACGGTAGCCCGGCCCAACATCAATACGAAGCTCCCACACACCATCACGCAGAAACTTGTGATCGCCGAAATTGCCTCGCTCAACCCGAGCGATACGACGGTCGATTGCGTGTTTCGCCGTCGTATCTTTTGAACGCCTGTACCATTCCACAATGACATCGACGCCATTACTGGTGGTGTAGTGCTTCGTTTCGTACATGACTTATTGTCTTCTTAAAAATACAACTCGTCAACCAGCTTCAGAATGATTCCAGCATGTCGCTGACCAGAGCCTGGGCGAAGTCGTGCGACATGCGCGTGATGGCAGGCGAGCCTTCCTGAATGAACCCGCTCAGATCCTGCGTCGATTGATACTGCTCGCGGAAGGTGATGGCATCGTTCTGATAGAGCACGCGGCCATCGCGCGCCGTCAGAACGGCCTTCGCGGTCACCGTGACCAGGTAGCTCGACGACTGGCTGGTCGTAGCATCGTAGGTCAGCGGAGCAATCGTTTCGGAGAGAATCGTCCCCTGAAGCGTAGCGTCGGCCTCTTCCTTGTCCGATGTGACGACGCGGAGGCGCGTCCTCGTATTCAGCTCGCGGACGACGGCCTGCGTAAAGGCCATCTCTGTTCTGTAGGCCTGAGCGCGCGTCGCAAAGACCGGCACAGCCATCGTGCGCACGCTGGCCGGCACATGCGTGGCCCGTCCGGCCTGATGATAGCCGCAACCAGCCAGAGTCAGCGGCAGCAGAACTCCCAGAACACGAAGCCTCATACCATTTATTGTCGCATCCGCCAGCCGAAGGTCACACGACACCTCTGCGGCTCACTATAAAATGAGAGTGCTGGAGAGAATGTCACGTCATTCGGCGGGGCCGAAAACCATGGTGAAGCTGCCACCAGCAGGAAGATAAACCTTTGACCAATCTACCCACGGCAGCGCAACTGGCCCAGACACGGCTGAAACGCTGGCATCACGACACCCAGCCGTTGCAAACCTTGGAGGCGCTGCGCCATTGGATCGCCGAGTGCGGCCTCGTTCTTTATGCTCCTTGCCCGCAGATCGCCGCGCCCGCGCCTACATTCATCGAGGCCGTTCTCGGAGCCGCGAACCCCGCTCCCACGCTGGCCGAACTGGAGGCTCCACGCAGCTTGATGTCGCGCCTCGTCGCCGAAGGCACGGCCATTCCGCTCCACCTGCTCGGCACGCAGGCGGGAACCGAGGCGCCGGATTTTCTGGCGTCTCCGGCAACCTTGCCGTTTCTGTTTACGCTGCGCGGCGACAAGCTGTGGAAGCAGCCGCCCGCCGTCAGTGGAGCAGCCAGAGTTACGCCGCTGGCTCTGGCGGCTCACAACCTGCTCGCTCAAAAAGGAAGGCTTGCTGCCTCCGAACTCGCCGTTGAACTCGGCAACGAGGTGACCGAGGCCGCTGTCCTGCGCGCGCTTACCGATCTCTGGAGCCATCTTCGCGTCCTGCCGCTCCCTCAGATCGACGGTGCGCCCACGCTCTGGGAGCTGACAACGGCGCGCTTCACCAAGCAGATTAAGGACGGAGCCAACGCCGGTCAGCCGCGAGCGCTCTCGGCGCTGGTCTCGCTATATCTGACGCAGGCGGTTCTCCCCACCGAGGAGGAGGCGGAAATCTTCCTGTCGCCCGTGGCCGCGCGATCCAGAGTCCGCGAAGTGATCCACGCGCTCATCGCCGCCCGCCAGCTTGAGACCGTCGCTGTCGAAGGCAAAACGACCCTCCACGTTGCGGGCGCGCTGCCGGAGTTCGAACCCGCCGCCGAGCCTGTCGTAGAAGTCGCGGAACCCATCGCCATAGAAGCCCGCGACGAACAGGCTCCACGCCGTCCGCGCATCGGCAAGTTCGTCCCCAGACAGGAGTTTGCGAAAAAACCCGATAGAAGAGAAGGAGACCGCTTTGCTGCTCGTCCGCCACGGAAGGAGTTCGAACGCCGTCCCTTCTCGCGCGACAGAAAACCGGACTTCACCAAGCCGTGGGAAGAGGAGCGGCGCAGGCCGGGCGGCGAACACGCAGAAGACAGACCGTTCCGCAAGCCGCGCGCCTTCGACTCGAAAGAGAGAAGCACAGAGCAAAGAGATTCCGGCGGAAGCAGACCGGCTTTCTCCCGAGCGAAACCGCGCTTCGACAAGAGAGACTCGAGAGGCGGCGAAGGGTTCCGTGGAGACTTCAAGGCCCGACCGCCGAAGCGTTTTTCTGCTGAAGGTAAACCGGAAGATCGCACAGAGCAGCGCGGCGAACGTAAACCATTCCGTGCAGAGCGCAGGCCGTTCAGCGGCTCCGACGACAGGCCAAAGCGGTTTGCACGAAAGGACTCCGCAAAGGGACCGAGGCCTGATCCCACTCGTGACGCGATAAATCCGCGGCATGAATGGGGCACCCAAACTAAGCCGAAACGCTTTGGAGATAAGCGCTCGGAACAAGGCGATTTTGACGGAACCAGACCCGCTTTCACCAGCAGAAAACCACGCTTCGACAGCTCTCGCGACGGCAGCAGGCCGTTCCGCGAAGACCGCAAACCGTTTCGTGACGCCGATGGCAAGCCGAAGCGTTTTGCGAAAAAGGACTCCTCCGAGAGACCGCGGCAGAAGAAGGAGTTTTCCTCCGCAAAGCCGTTCGGCAAAAAGCCCTTCGGCAAGTCCGCCGGTAGACCCGGCAAACCTGCTGCAAGCGGCGCGAGAGATTCCAGAGGCCGTGCTGGACAGGGCGCAGGCCGCAAACCGGCAGGCAAGTCCGGCGCATTCGGCAAGTTCATGGGCGGGAAGAAGAAGTTCTCCGGAAAGCGCGGTAAGAAGTCAGAATGAGCAAGCAACACGAAGCCTCTAACGCCGCAAAAGTCCGCCAGCGTCCCGTCATAGCCATCGACGGCCCCGCCGGAGCAGGCAAGAGTACGCTGGCCGCGCATCTGGCCCGGCACTTTGGCTTTCTCAATCTGGAGACTGGAGCCATGTACCGCGCGCTGGCGCTGAAGGCGATTGAGAGCGGTCTGCCGTTCGACAACGAGGCCCCGCTGCTCGAACTGGCCTCCGACACGCGCATCCAGCTTGAGCCGACGGCGGAGGGCAACCGCGTGCTGCTGGATGGCCGCGACGTCTCGCGGCGCATTCGCCAGCCAGACGTAACCTCGGCGGCCTCGCGCGTCTCGGTGCATCCACGGCTGCGGGCGTGGATGGTCAGCGAGCAGCGCGCACTGGGCGCGGCGGGCGGAGTCGTCATGGAAGGCCGCGACATCGGAACCGTGGTCTTTCCCGATGCCGAGGTCAAAATCTTTCTGGATGCATCGCCCGAGGTTCGCGGCGACCGCCGTTACCGTCAGGTGAATGGAGCCGAGGGTTCGGAGCAGGAGGCGCAGCAGGCGATCCTGCGCGAGATGAAGGAGCGCGACGCGCGCGACCGCAGCCGTGCCGAATCTCCGCTGAAGCCCGCGCCGGACGCTACCATTCTGGACACTACGGGGCTGACTCTGGAACAGGTTCTTTCCCAGGCCGAGGGCATCGTAAGCGCGTATCTGAGCCGGTAGCCGGTAGAAATTAAAAATATTTTCCGGCCGGTACCACTCCGGAACAGTCCCGGCGCTGGCGCCGGTTTTCGAGGAAATAATCCGGTTTGGATGCAAAATTGCCTGTAAATTCGCCAATCCGAAGCGAAGCGGCGGCCTGCAACCGGTTAACTTATTGAAAAATACAACGAACGCCCGGGTGGGTGCATCAAAGATTTAAGAAGGTTTTTCCGGCAGGATATGCTAACCTGCACTATAAGTATCTGAGACGGATTGGTTTTTCTGCACAGAATAGCATTAAACGAAGCTCCGGTCTGGATCCAAGCAAAAGTAATTGAGGAAAAGA
>Ga0123357_10010137_pt1 | contig 11955 bp, 8 predicted proteins | sample TergutEmb28metaG_FD_89873 | JGI IMG/M metagenome (GOLD analysis project Ga0123357, IMG submission 89873) | Embiratermes neotenicus P4 segment gut microbial communities from Petit-Saut dam, French Guiana - Emb289 P4 | ecosystem: Host-associated > Arthropoda: Insects > Digestive system > Gut ...
AATGAGGTAGATAAAAAAAAAAATTTTTGTTTTTTTTGTGGGGGGGGGGGGGGGGGGGGAAGTGGGTGATGTCCAAGCATAGTCTCTAAGGTGTTAACATCACCCTCTGTCACAAAACTTCGCAGCTACATTTAAATGGTATCTCGTTCTATTCTCGGTCTGAGACAGCTAACTTCAACTATGGTACTTAATATATTCTGTCAATCTTTCCATATAATGATTTAGACAACAGCTTCTTCACACACACTCTACCAACTGACCATTCATAATCAGTATTCATATCTTATTTTGATGCCACACAACCATTCTCTTCCCCAAAACATCCAGACCGGCTCTGGAACCCACCTATTCAATGACTACCAGGGTTCTTTTCTGGGGTTAAAGAAGCCAGGGCACTAAGTTAATCACTCACGTCTATCTATTGACAAAAATAAGGATCAGCAGTGCTATATCTCTCCTCTCCCTGTATGCCTTCATGGCAGGGACAAGGAGAACTTCGACTCTTACAACTCCAGTAACTGATTACTACACATTAAAGTAACAGAATAACAAAGAAACAAAAAGTATAAATGCAAGATTCTCACCTAAAAATAAATGTTATATTTGGTTTTGGGTGACTAACAGACTGAATAGCCTAGGGTTTCTCATGGTTTTTCCTAGCCCCTCCAGAGAAATACTTCCACTTTCATGTCCTATCATAGTCATTTTTTAGTAACAAGTTACTATTTGATGATAATAGAGTCTGAGCTGATGACAGCATTGTCAAACAAATCATAAACAGATACATAAGTAAGCACAATTCAGAAACAGAGCATCATTCCCCAGACAGTCCATGTGGGATCTGTGATAGGGAAACTGGCAGACCAGGAACTTGTTCTCACAGTTCTTTGGTTTTGCTGTGTTACCCTGGTTCCATTATGACCACACATACACACACACACACACACACACATACACAGAGTAAAACAGGCATGACCAGTCATCACATTATTCTGATTTCGACATATTTGGACAGTTCCATAGTAATAAGTCAAAAGTTTCTCAGTGATTTACCTGAATACTTCAGACACAACACCTGTGGCTCTTATCTGTGGATACACTCTTCTAGGCACTGATGCGGTTGGATATATCACACAACCGTCTGCTACGGATTGAGGACTCCACCTTCTTGCGTCTGAGCCGCCTGTCATTGCTGGACTTAAGCCATAATGCTGAATTGGTGCTGGAGACTCGTGGTCGTAGTTTTAAAGGGTTGGAAGACTCCTTGCTGGAGCTTCACCTGTGCAACACTTCACTGGGGTCCACACCGGAGCTGCTGCTTCCAGCCCTGCGCACTCTCCACCTTGCCCAAAATCACATCCAGGATATCCCAGTTGAGGTTGCCAGAAGCCTTAACTCACTTCAGCAACTTGATGTGTCATACAACAAGCTGCGAGTATGTCCACTTTCAAAACTAAGCACTACCACTTGACCCATCACATATCCATAACTTAAGTTAGGTCACAATCAATTCCCCTCAGTGAATTCCTACCCTGTATTGACTCACACTGCCACCATGCTAGTTGCTGCTAAATTCAGTTAATTTTGAGTCACTCTGAATAAAAATATAATTTTAATATAAATTCAAAAATGCACATGGTATATCACTTTTATTTCATATATTTTTTTGAGATCACCAGGTAGTTATGATGATATAGATGATACCTGACCACTAATCTCTATAAACGCTTAATTTGTTAGAGTGCAACTCAGGATGGTATATAACTTCCACATCAAGTGCCACAAAAACAGAAAATAATAACTGCCAACAAAATGTATATATCCATTTACAACAGGGATGCAGAAAATGTGGCACACTGAAGGCTGCTCATATATTTCCCATCTGACATGAAATTTAACACAAACACAAAATGTCTAAACAAATATATTAATTAATTCATTACCAACATTGCAATATCAATTTCTTTTGCCACAAATGAACTAAATTCCTTTCTACACCCCTCCTTTCACAGCCTTTTAGGGTGACAGACGTAGCTGTAAACCTAACAGCACAGCACAACCAAAAACTTGGCCAAATAGTATCATTTTATGGGTGTTGGGACTGCCATGATCGTCAACAGCCTATGTGCTTTGCAGTTCAGTTAAAGAATTGCAAGATAAAAATATTTATCCTGACTGTAATAATCTGTAGTGCACCTGTTTGTTTAAATTATTTTGGTCTGATAGTTTGCTAAACAAAAATAATAATGAAAATTTTGTCTAATTAATCTACTGGTTACATACAACTGATTTTCTTGTGTAGATACCTTTCACTCTTCTGAAAAGAGAATAAAAGAACAGAGGTAAGGGCACTGCCACTCCTCCACTCATTGTTTCCGACAGTCCACACCCCCCTACTTTACTCCTTCCCTTCTCATGAAAATCCCAGCAAAGGCATTCTCCCGTGATTCAGGTCTTTCTCCATCAGTGATCACTCTAACTGCTTAGAAAACTGTTATTCATGAGTAAAACTTACTGGAATCTTGGTAATAAACAAATTACTTCCTCAGTCAACTCTATAAAGAATGTCTATCCATGAGAAATACAAATAAAAATGTGGTGCAAATCAAGTAAATTTCATGAAAACATGTCTCACAATCTGCTGCTTTGATTGGCTTGATAGAACTCTCATTTGAAACATGCCTAAATATTTCGTCTGCACACATATGGGATTTCAACAGAATTTGTCACATATGCTGAATGATGAGCAAAAGCAGAACCACGTCAGTGTGTACCAGGACTTCCAGTAATATCACACAAATCAACAGTTCCTTTCACAAGTCGCTACAGGTTATAAAACATTCATTTATAAGTACACCCTTGAAACAAAGCAAAAGACTTCTTAGTGCACATGTCCAACATCTCCACGCACACAGAAGGCCAGGCAAGTTCATTCATGTATGAAAGCCATGCTGATTTTATTTCTCAACATTCGTGGAATTCAGCATCACAAATGTGTCCCAAAGACAGGAACTGTGAACCAATATTTTTACTCATACGTTCTGCAGTGTCTATGGAGAGATGTGAGGCAATAATGCATACAGAAGTGGTGCACTGGAGACTACCTGTTCATTCACAACAGCACACCCCAGTTTTTTTTTTTTTTGGGGGGGGGGGGGGCCATGAACTTGTCTAAAACTAGTATGACTGCTGTCCCACACCCTCCATCATCTTCACATCTAGTGCAGTGTAACTTTTATTTTCTGAAACTCAAACTGGAACTGAGAGGGAACATATTTTATGGCAACAAGCTGCACATGCCAGTTCAAAACACAGGTCTTCTAAAAATGCCACCAACAATGTCATGATCAATGGACTCATGCCATCAAGGAATAACAGAACAACTTCAAGCAGGATAACATGGAATATTGGGTAAATACAGTTGTGAGAGGGAAATGAATAGAATCCAGAAATTATTTCATTACACCACTATATATTTCTTCTGTTTTTAGACTCTTAAAGTCTAAATTCCATACCATTCTGTTTATCATAAATTTACTTCACTTGTTATACAGGCCATACCACCTGCAGTACGCTCCATGCCTCATCTGAGATACCTACATCTTGCAGCAAATCCTATCACTACATTGAGCAATGCTATTTTCCAAGGGGCCATGGAACACCTCCAGCAATTGGACATCCGACACCTAATACTCAACTATTTTGAGGTGAAACTATCAGACTCGTTAAGTGCATTTGGAACCATAGCACCAAACACTTCAGTCTCATCCCTTCTCCCCTCATCCTCTTCCACCCACAAAATTACACCTACAAAAAACAACACTCCCAAAATGATCCTAGTATCAGAGGAATCTGGCTTCTGTCTTGTTTGCTGCAAGGAACAAATGACTTCTTGAGTGACTTACTATATTGAAACATCTAATCTCAAGCAATTACAGCAATGCCCTTATTGTAGCTGGAATACAGGAAATATCAGGTGGAGGATGTAAATTAGTAATCTCATAGTGCTGGTCAGAAGAGGTAAAACGTGACTACTAATGTTATATCATTTCCTTTTCTTTAAAAGATTTCATCGGCTTAGAATTTGTGTCTTCAACCATAATGGGGTTTCAGAAATGCATCACTACTCACATTGTACACAACATGACCTTGCTTTTGTAACGCATAGTAGAGACTCCATAGTTTGTGAATAAGAGTGTATGTGTCTAAACTAATTTTGAATCAAAGCAGCAATCCTAAGGAACTCTTAGATATGATTGCTTGGTTAGTATGGTTGGTTTTCACATAAATGTCCTTTATTCCCATCCTCGATACTCTTACTCTGAACATTTCCATCTTTTAGTTTATCCAGTTGGTATATGGGGCATTATATTAATGCAGACCATTAGCACATATTCCTCCTTTACAATTAATCATAAACATGAAGCTAGTGAGTAGTGTCACACCTTTAAAAATCAATAGAAAATTACAGAGGCAGGGCACATAATAAGTAAACTTCCCTTTATCATCTTTGACTCCATACGAACCAAGGTTGATACTATTATCTAGGTGTAGTGGCTGTGGTCGAAACAGCCACTCTGAGTTTCACCAGAGCCTGCAACGTGGGAGACCTAAATCCACGAACTTTGATCGCACCAAAAAATCTTGGGTTATGGAGCACAAACACTTCCTACAAATGGGGTTTGAGAGGATGTTTTGAGATATGCATAACACAAGCCATTCATGGTTAAGTTCCCTGACAAATGTGAAGGGCAGAACAGATTCAATCCAGAGAGGGGGCCTGTTCTGGTACACAGACAGGTCCAAGACCAATAAAGGCAAGGGGTGTATATTTGGGCTCAAGAAGGAGGCACAGCTTCAGTCTTGGACTGTGTTGAAATACATACTGCTAAGACTTGTATAATGGAGAATATAGAAAAGGGCTACACAGATAAGAACATCTATATTCTTTTTGACAGTCAGGCAGTTATCAAGGCCCTCGAGAGCCTGAAGATAAATTCCAAATTAGTCTGGGACTGCCATCAATCTCTGGTGAAACCGGCAGATCAAACTGTTATGGGTACCAAAACACATGGAAATTGATAGAAATGAAATACCTGATGAATCAGCTAGGCAAGGTTCCTCACATCCACTAATAGGACCTGAGCCTGCACTGCATATATATGCAAAGGCTGCCATGGGGTTGATCAAGGACCGGACGAATAGGAAACATGAGGAACACTGGCAGTCTGTATGTGGACAAAGGCAAGCAAAGGATTTCTTAAAAAAAACCCTCTGTAAAAGAAGGTGGGGAATTACTCAACTCAGCAGAAACCAGCTGAGAATATTGACAGTGTTGCTAACAGGACACTTGTTATTTAAAGGGCACCTATCTAAAATGGGGCTGGTAAACAGTCCAGAGTGTGATAGATGTAAGCAGGTATCTGAAACAGCCTCACACATTCTTTCAGACTCTGAGGCTATGGCCACATTAAGATTCAGGCACCTGGATCTTCATTTTATGAAACCAGGTGCCTTTGAAGACATCTCTGTCAGCAAAATACTGCAATTTTTTTCAAAGTGTGGGACTGCTGAATAAATGAGCTAAAGGTCTGCACAAGAGATTTATCACCATCAAAGTGCATGGGTCACTGGTGCCCACCCTTCTATACTTTATTCTATTCTATTCTATTCTATTCTATTCTATTCTAGTCTATTCTACTCTATTCTATTCTATTCACCATAACTAATATTGCCCCTGTGCATCAGGGACTGCCAACAATATGCCTACAGGCACCTTGGTGTCCATGGTATGTTTCTTGAATGCCTGTTAGAACTTTAAAATGACCATCGTAGTTTCCTAATAGCCCACTTATAACCACAAAGCATGTATAGATTCTGTTGCATGAACCAACTATCTGTTCAGTGGCAAAAAGTTCTAACAGTTTAGCTTAACCAGGACAAACCTGAAATTTATTAATAATATTAATAAACAAAATACTGAGTAAGAAGGAAAATGATTAAAATTTTAGAAAGGATGATTAGATAACTAATGATTATGTTAGAAAAACTGATAATGAAGATATTTAGACTACAAGACTTGGAGGGATGTTTCCACATTGGTCAACATGGCTGGTAGACTGAGTGATTTGTTATTAAATAATATTGCTTGTAAAACTAGACAAAAAGGCTGTGTACTGCAGAGAATCTGATGCAGTCATCTCTACAATTTGACTCAAAAAAATAAATATTACATGATATGTTCAGCCCACAGTAATTGAAGGATGCAGATGTAAATAGTGGTGACACTGTCTAAGAAAATGAATTATTATATTGTAGGAATTTTTTGTAAAATACAATGTGCCAAAAATAACCCTATGTGAGACCTCAAAATGCACTACTCATCATCTACTTCAACTTACATCTCTGTTTGGAAGATTCACACAGTAACAGGCACTACTGCCCACCATACGTCTTGCTCTGCTTGTGGAGGTGTTGTTCCAGTCTGCTTCAGCACCAGACAATAAGTGGCTAGCATCATGCCATGGCCACTTTACCCATAGGAAGAGAACCCCTGGTACTCATTGGATTGGAGGCTGAATGGTCTAGCCTGTCTGCACACAGTAACAAGGAAACTGAATGGCCGAGCTAGTCTGCACAGAGTAACAACAAGAAAAAGTTTCATCCTCAATTCCAACTCTCCAGTCATACAGCCCACAGTCTTGCCACTATACTGACTTAGCTACACAAAACAAATTAATACATGCCTACAATAAACTATATGTGCCTCATAGTTTCTTGTCACCTAAAATATTAGTGATCCAAAGCTCTAAACTAATCCCGGGTTCCTCCAAAAATGAACTAATTTATACTTCACAATAGGCTTCTCATGAAACACTTCAGTTTATATAACCTCTAAGACTAACTCATCAGGTTAAATACACACACAGCATCTTCAATTAAATATTGTTTAATCTTTACTGATGCTATTAAGATGTTTTTCTTCTCTTGGCTCTTCCTCTTTCAGCCAAGTGCGCTCAGTGGAATGAGATCACTAAGGACGCTGCATATAAGTCCATATCCCAATGTTCCTGACTTCAACATACCACAAATTATTCAGCAGAACACTGGTCTGAGGAATCTGCACATCCAGGTAAATATATTATTGACACCCAAGTTTCCAATGGATATGAAGTCTCTCTGAAACACCTATACAAACTTTGTATTTTTCTGCCACCTTCACAGGCACTAGAGAAGAGTGACCTGGAAAAACAGATGTCAGGCCCTCTACCAAACAAAGTCCAAAACATCACTCTCAGTGGGAGAGGATTTACACAGATCTCTCACAGCCTATTGAGAGTAAGTAACATAGCATTCATAAGTTTCTTCATACTACATTGGTTTAAAGTTATAGAAAAAGTGTTACTGTATATGAAAGTATATTTCAGTTGGTAAAACATTATGGGGACAAAAAACTAACAGTAACAACAAAAGTGGAACTAGCCCATTCTGTACTTAGAGCTAGTTCAGAAATATGCCCCTCTGTCATTATAGAACCATGAAAAGAGTGATGGCCAATTTAATGGAAAATATACTTTCTCTGAGTTACAGCTTCAAAACCTAGCTAAGGTTTAACAAGATTGCAAATGATGTATCCTGTGACATATAATACAGACATTACCAAATATTCTTTACTGTCAAAATATAATAGTTACAGTACACACTTGAAAGCAATTTCATTTAGGCCTACCAAAATTTATGGCTTTCCCTGTACCACTTTACAGAAGTTCACAACTGTACAATAGCATTATGTGCAGATTTCTGATTCCAGATTTCAATCAGATTGCCATTAAGGGATTGTGATTTTCATAGAAGTCACAGTCAATCAGTACAGTTTTGTGGACATCTTTTGTACCCATATGTATCCAGATCATTTGAAAAATGTAGAAAATATGGACAGAATTTCATTTCACCCCTTAAGTGACTTTTGGCTTGCAATGTACTGATTTTCACAAAACTCACAACTGCTCAACAGCAAGATGTGAAGAACTTCCATTTCAAAATTCACTAAAATCGATCAAGAAATGTGGAGAGTGGACTCATTTATTTATGCCATTAAGCAAAGTATGACCATCACTTAACTAATTTCCACAACACTTGTACCTGCTTAATAACCTTAAGTAAAGAACTTCTATAACAAATTTAAAAAAAAATCTGAAAAACGCTTTAGTTGCAGATATTTGGTCATGAATGGACCAAAGACTAAGTGGTGTCTCCATGCCATGTTTTTTTTTTTTAATTTAATTTTTTGGCCTTATAAGACACACCTAAATAATGTTTTATGAAAATTAAAGGTCTAAATTTGGTTGTTACTGCACTGTAACTCTAAGGATGTTTCTTTCAGCAATGCAGTTTATTATAAAAACATACCCAAACATACAATTTCACCTAGGAGCAATTGTATGTGCTGAAATAGGAAACTGCACAACTGCACAACCACAAGTTCTGAAGGAAACATATGATCCCTTCCTTACTTCAGACACTTCAGTATATATGAGTGTGATGGAATTAGCAAGAAATAATGATTCAAAAATTTATTGATCCAATTTGTGCATTGCTACTGACTACTTTAAATTTGTCAGACAATCTACCATACAGATTTTGTGCCACTGCCATATAACCCGTATTTCATGGATACTTTGCAGCTATTGTGACATATGTACATCCACACAGAACTTTATTGTCCATTATCCATCAGCATAGATGAGACATATATGTAGATTTCACACAGTTTTCATTTTATTCTGCATTGTACAGAACACTGCCGTAGTGAAGTGTCACATTTTACTCAGCTCTATTACAACACACATTTTGTCAAGTGGTATTGGTGTTACTCCAACCTGAAACATTTTCAAGACTACTACACTGGTACCATTAGCATGAAATTCAAAAGTATGAAGTAGAGAATTCTCCAGAAGCGTGATGAAATCATATGCATATATATCTTTTTTAAATAAAGAAAATAGCCTAAAAGGAATGTAAAATGTATACATTGATGAAATACTGCAGATAATACGATCAGATCAATGGAATTAGCAAGGATCAACACAGTATTAACACCAACAGCAACAACAGCAGCAGCAGCAGCAGTAGTAGTAGTAGTAGTAGTAGTAGCAGTAGTCATTGTATCACTGTTGTTGCCACTGCTGCCAAACATAACCATCATTTAGTCCTAATTCTACCCTGATAACATTTTTAACTCTTAGTAAGACATGTATGGTGTATCTTAAACACTGTATTCTTACAATGTCACAAAATAATGATTGGACACTAAATCAGACTTATAAAAAGGAAACATGTCAACTGCTGTACTTCATCAAGATGAACCATCTCATTCATGTATTACAGGGTGTGCGAAGTAACAGGTTGCACTTCACTCTCCACAACACTAGTGTGGAAACGCTGCCCCAGTCACTATTTCAGCAAGTGAACTGGGTTCAGAACCTGAGTATAGATGTACGGAGGAACTCACTCCGTTCACTGGGGAACCCTAACACTGGAGATTTCCCTGGACTTGCCCAAACTATGTTCACCACAGAACTAAAACTTAAGGGAAACAGATGGACATGTGACTGCCAGATCGGGTAACTATATTACTGTGCTCAGCCCAGCCATTTTTCACCCAAAGAAACCCATGAATGCTACCCAGCAACTAGAACACTGGGTTCATTAGCAACCACTACAAAAATTAGCAATAATATAAAATTCATCTATACATTTGTTCTCTGTCTGCCTCCTCCACAAACACATGGTTCAACTTGTACACCACAGAACTGATTATCAAAAGAGTTCTTCAAGATATGAGAGATTATCAGAGAATTGGAACGCAAGCAAATATGTTTAAAGAATAATGACACACATATGCCAACTTATTATTCAACATTTAATTTTAAATATTCATTTACATGTCACTTTTATTAAATCTCTGTATTTCAGTAAATGGAGAATTTCTGGCATAACTGTGGTGTAATATCACAGACTTTTGAAAAATCATACATTACAATATTGAATGTGTATGTGCTATGTAAGAAAAATGCAACTAGCTTAGAAGCCTGTGAACCTACTATTTTTGCAGCTGGATCGAGATGTGGCAGCGCAAGAAGCGACAGTACATGTGTCCATCAGACAGACGGAATAAAGTTCCAGAGTGTCATGAGATTAGTGCAGAGCAGGATGACTTGCGTGAAACTCAATGCGACAACAGCAATAATGCATCCCTAATTGAGGTGCTCAAGTTGGAATTGGAGTGTGGATGGGGATCAGGGGCCCCTGTCAACATGCCCTTGTGGGTGCTTGGATCTGTGGTCATGCTGCCCATCTTCCTGTCAGCTGATCACTAGATACATACACTGATCACTCCAGCTCAATCAGACACAGCACGCTTTGAAGAAAAAGTTTTGTACAGAACTTGTCAAAATAAATTGTGCCAGTCACCTATCATGTAAAAATACAAAATATTCCAGCTGGTGTTAGCACAACTTAGAGAACAGAAAATACATAGGTTTTCCATGACATAATACTGGAATCCCAAATTTAAATATTTACTAAAGAGAATAAACCAGAATAACAAAACAAACTGTGGCTTCAAAGTAGCATTTTAAATTTATCCTGTTTTCTTCTGTTGAGAAGAAAAGGCACACTTACAAATTCACCTTGTTATCTGTGTATTTCTCCTTTTCACTTACGAATCAGTTTACATATTCACAAAATTTGGCATAAAAGTGAGGCCAACCCAAATTTACAACTTTCAATTTATTGCAGTCATCAATAAGAACAGGCAGATGTATGAACTTGTTAGGCAGCAATAAGACTAATCCCACTTAAATTAGAGTCTTTAAATGATGTATGGTAATAGATTTTGAAAGAAAATAAGCAACATCTGCTAAGGTAGTTTATTTTTTAACAGAAGAAGGGAGGAGATTACAGCGTTCCAGATAAACTGATTAAACTAACAGAACTCACAATGCAACAAACCAAAATGAAGGTGAAAGTAAACAACAGTTATTCTGAATAGTTTGAAACAAAAACAGCAGTCAGACAGGGAGACCCTTTATCCGCCCTATTATTTAGTGTAGTGTTGGATTCAGTAATCACCAATTTAGAAGTCCGAGGAAATATAACTACTAGATTAAAGCAGATTTGCGCCTACGCAGATGACAATATTATAATTGGAAGAACAAAGCAAATCTTAATTGACACCTTGTGCAAACTCAAACACGAGGCTCTAAATGCTGGATTAATAGTAAACAACAATAAAACCAAATATCTATATTGTACCAAAAAAATAATCCACCCTACCTACATAAAGACAGGAGAAGAACAGTTGAACAAGTGAATTCATTTAAATACATAGGAACAATTGTGAATACTGACAACTCTATTGAGGAGGAAATTAGAGAAAGAACAGCAGCAGGAAATAGGGCACACCATGTTCATAAAAAACTATTTTCATCAAAATTAATATCCCAAAACATCAAACTACAACATTATAACACGTTAATTTGCCCAACAGTAACTTATGCCTCCGAAACATGGGTACTTAAGGAACATATGACAAATAAACTGATGACTTTCAAAAGAAAGATCATGAGGAAAATATTCGGTCTTATAAGAACATACGATGGCTACTGGAGGATTAAAACTAATCAAGAAATAAATGATATATTAGGACAAAATATAATTGGGTTTTTTAAAAAAAAATATTAAATTGGTTAGGCCATGTTGAATGCGTGGCTGAGGATAATATTGTGCAGAAAATTATGAGATGGAAACCCATGTCTAAAAGACCAATCGGAAGACCTAAAATACGTTGGGAAGATGAGGTTTTGGAAGATATAAAGAGCATAAACGTACACAATTGGAAGAAAGTAGCACAGAATAGAGATAGTTGGAAGAAAGTGGTTGAGCAAGCCAGAA
>Ga0123357_10010139_pt1 | contig 11955 bp, 19 predicted proteins | sample TergutEmb28metaG_FD_89873 | JGI IMG/M metagenome (GOLD analysis project Ga0123357, IMG submission 89873) | Embiratermes neotenicus P4 segment gut microbial communities from Petit-Saut dam, French Guiana - Emb289 P4 | ecosystem: Host-associated > Arthropoda: Insects > Digestive system > Gut ...
ATGTTTCGGATGTTAATACATCCATCCTCAGGAGCTTGCGACTTATTTGTTGAGTTATTTCATGGGTTGTATTGCTCTGGTTCGATGTGTGTTGGTGTTACTTTGTGGTTTGGCTGGGGTGGTGTGTTATCCGTATGCAGGCTGAAGCCTGCATTCGGATACCACACCAACATAGCCACACTACATCTTAACACCTACACACATCGAACCAGATACAAGACATGAAATAACTCAACAAATAAGTCGCAAGCTCCTGAGGATGAATGTATTAACATCTGAAACATGTTGAGCACTGAATAAAGTAATAATAAAACAAGTGGCAACATGGTGGTCTCTCTTTACCCAACTATCAAGATGATGCACGATCCAATAAACATAATGAAAATCGAAATTACATGATTTATCTGGCTTCATATTGTTAATTCAGTATGTAGTAGAAAGGAGTTCAGTTACGTAGACTTTGTTTGTTCTTGTATGTAGATAAGTAGAATACCTTAGAGGATATATATGTATAGTTTGCTAGAGAGATGTAACCCGTGAAATTCTGAGGTCCGTTGGGATGTAAGCTCTTCCGAAGTTTCGGACAAAATCCTATGCTATCCTGGTTGAGTTGTTTCATAAAACGTGTATTGATAACATTTATCGAGAAATTGACGTAGAAAATGTGTAGACAAATTAATACTTACTGTGGTTTGGTGGATGTGAAATTATGACAACAGTTCGAATAATTATGTTGAGGGATATATTTTAACGCAATAAGTAGACAAGTATGTTTTATACAGAGTGAAACAGAAACGAATTATCAGTAAAACTTTTAGAATCCAAATTCTGACTGGTGGCAGCAAATTTAGATTTTATGTTGACAGAGAAAAGTAGAATTTTTTAAATTTTGCAAAATACATGTTTTCGGTTCGGGCTATTATATTTAGAAATTTTGCATCGATTAACCGAAGCTGCATATTTGTAGCATCGGTGGGTTCACATCCTCCGTTGTCACTTCATTAGCATATATGTGACCCAGACATAATATACATTTATTTCACAGTCGGTATTATAACTCAGCATCTGATGCTCTTCGTAATGTTATTCTAAACTGGCAGGGAAGTGTTTGGTGTCTCTCCATTATTTCTGTTCAACAGCATTGATATTATAAGATAGAATTAAACATTATTAGAGCTGATGGATTGTAATTGCATATCGTGAGATTTAAAGTGTAAAACCGGTACATAACATCTATTGTTCGAACAGTAACTTTCGTACAGCCACATGAATGATGAAAATGATTTACAGCAGGACTGACAAAAGTTACGCAGGGTATTTCTTGTCAAAGCTCCCACCAATACACACGAAATGACACACAAACGACTCTGTATGAAGTTTCTTTAACACCCTCTTCGATTCACAGTACATTAATTGAAATTATAAGTTCTCTTTCTGCAAGTGTATTATGTTGACTGATAGTTTCATTTCTTCCCGATTTCCCCTTTCATTTGCTACATTAATTTCTCTTTTCCGTCTTATTTCGACTACTCAATTGTTGGGTAAATTCGTCATTAAATATTAAAAATGAAGAATTATTTTCCACTTAGTAAAACCGCCATGAATTTGAAGTTTGATATCAGGTTCAAATACATTAGTAGAATCCTAATTTTTCAACTTATTGGTTATCTTGAAACAAGCAGCAATAATCCACTAATGTGCCTGAAATCTGAGGGACATCTTATTCTGCAAAGGCTTGTGGTAAATTTTGACCTTTACATCGATTCGAATATCAGTACAGACTGACAATTTGTGACATTTTAATTTCAAGAGAAATTCAGTAGCTGTTTTTGAAGATTTCATGAAATTGTTTGTTTATTTATTTGATTATTTATACAGTTCTTTAATACACGACAAAATTGTTTCAGGTTGTCCTTACACTCTATAGCAACTCTGCTACAAACCGCTCTATTACAAAGTCACTAACTACACAAGTCTGTATATCAACATATCACATAATATGTAACGTTTAATTTATTTCCTTTAATGTCGTGTTTATCTGTTCATTTTCGGAACCGTCCTATAAAAATTTTTTAATCAGGCGTCGCGGTACTGAAAACACTTATTTACTTTGTACCAGTACAGTTGTTATTGCTGGAAATAGCTGCCGGCAACATAAGGCTCTCTTTTCAGTTTCACCCGGTCCAAATGCCATGTCTGTAACTACTCCAATCTACGATAAAGGAGGCACAACTTAACTTTGAATTACTGCGAGAGGCTTTCGACAATACAGTGTCTCAGATTCTAACCCGATTTCTAGTTCAATACATAAACTCTACCACCCTGCCTATCAATATGCCATGAAATATGTAATAGTTTACGTTCTTTTATAGCTTGCACTGTATATCGGTGAGATGTTTGAACCCCTCATAAAAAACATTTTGAAACAGACCAGCACTTCTGAAAAACCGTTGTGTCTGGTACTGCAGTGACATTCTTAATGCTGTCAATTGGCTGTTTTTAGCCTACGGCTGTTAGAGTAGTATTATCTGGGCCGATGGTATTCATTCAAAACAATTAATAGACACCAGATATTCTGTTACTTTCTAGAGGGTGTTGTGTTTGTATGGGGGTGGATATTGTTAGTGGGGGAAGGAAAGTGGCCGGCGAGGTTATTGGATAGTGATGTTTTTATTGGGATATGGAGGGAGAGAAAAAATAGAGTAAATATAGTTTAACATAATGTTGAAGCGCGTTCGCGTAACCATGCTTGCCGTAGTAAAGCAATAATATTTTATATTCTGACTGTGTTTTTAGCCAAAATCATCTGGAGTGCTAAGCACATGGTCCTATTATACAACCACCTGTGGCGCGCGTGCGCGCCTGTGTGTGTGTTTGTGTGGGTGTGTTTGTGTATGTGTGTTTGTGTGGGTGTGTTTGTGTGTGTGTTTGTGTATGTGTGTTTGTGTATGTGTATGTGTATTTGTGTGTGTTTATGTACGCGTGTATGTTTGTGTGTGTTTGTTTATGTGAGTTTCTGTATGTGTGTTTGTGTGTTTGTTTATGTGAGTTTCTGTATGTGTGTTTGTGTGTGTTTGTGTATGTGTTTTTGTGTGTGTTTTTGTGTATGTGTGTTTGTGTGTGTGTTTGTTTGTGTGTATTTGTGTGTGTGTTTCTGCAGGTGTGTTTGAGTGTGTGTTTCTGCAGGTGTGTTTGAGTATGTGTGTTTGTGTGTGTATGTGTTTGTGTTTGTGTGTATATGCGTGATTGTGTATGTGTGTTGTGTGTGTGTTTGAGTGCGGATGTGTGTTTGTGTGTGTGTTTGTGTGCGCGTGTATGTGTGTTTGTGTGTGTTTGTATATGTGTGTTTGTGTGTGTGTTTGTATATGTGTGTTTGTGAGTGTGTGTTTGTGTATGTATGTTTGTGTGTGTTTTTGTTTGTGTGCGTTTGTATGTGTTTTGTGTGTGTTTGTGTAAGTGTGTTTGTGTTTGTGTTTGTGTGTGCGTTTGCGTATGTGTGTTTGTGTGTGTTTGTGTACGTGTGTATTTGTGTTTGTGTATGTGTGTTTGTGTGGGATTGTGTATGTTTGTTTTTGTGTGTGTGTTTGTGTGCGTGTGTGTGTGTGTTTTTATGAATGTGTTTTCTGCATATGTGTGTGTTTGTGTGTGTGTTTTGGGTGTGTTTTTCTGTATGTGTGTTCGTGTGTGTGTCTGTGTTCGTGTGTATTTGTGTTTGTGTGTGTTTGTGTATGTGTGTTTTTGTGTGTGTTTTTGTGTATGTGTGTTTGTGTTTATGTGTGTTTTATGTATGTGTTTTGTGTGTGTTTGTGTGTGTGTTTGTGTATGTATGTGTGTGTTTGTGTGTGTATGTGTATTTGTGTTTGTGTGTTTATTTGTGTTTTTGTGTATGTGTTTTGTGTGTGTGTTTGTGTATGTGTGTTTTGTGTGTGTTTTTGTGTATCTGTGTTTGTGTGTTTTTGGTGTGTGTATGTGTATTTGTGTGTGTTTGTCTTTATGTGTGTGTGTTTTTGTATGTGTGCTTGTGTATGTGTGTTTGTCAGTGTGTGGTGTATATTTGTTTGGTGTTTTTGTATGTGTGTTTGTTAATGTGTATGTTTGTGTGTATGTGTGTTTGTGTGTATGTGTGTTTGTGTGTATGTGTGTTTGTGTGTGTGGTGTTTGTGTGTATCTGTTTGTGTATGTGTGTTTGTTTGTGTTCTTTGTATGTTTGTGTGTGTTTGTGTACGTGTGTTTTTGTGTGTTTGTGTGTTTATGTGTGTTTGTGCGTGTGTTTGTGCGTGTGTTTGTGCGTGTGTTTGTGTGTGTGTTTGTGTACGTGTGTTTGTGTGTTTGTGTGCGTGAATTTGTGTGTATGTGTGTTTCGTGTGTGTTTGTGTGCATATGTCTGAGTATGTTTGTTTGTGTTTATGTGTGTTTGTGTTGTATGTGTGTTTGTGTGTGTTTGTTTGTGTTTATTTTTTTAAACTATTTATTGCATGCTCCATTACATAATTTATACTACATGCTTTTTTCCTATTCTATTTGCAATATCTTGTTATCATTTGTTACATACTGTATTGTTGCCTGCCTTTTTCCTTAATGTTACTGTTTAGTGTAAGGTGTCAAAAGAAATTTGGTTAGTCAATCTGATAAATTCTTTTTAATGTTTAGTTACAAGTGTATGTATGGTTGTTGGCCAGCCTTCTAATTTTGAAATTGTCGACCTTAATGATTCTCTATGTGTCTTTAGTATTTCACTTTGTATAAGAGATGATCTGTTGTTTGGTTGCTTCGCCACATGGGCATGTTGGTGTTTTGGATATTTTGAAACGGTACAGATATTTTTAATTTATGTTCCCATGTCCCGTGACCATGATTGTGAAGTTGTGGGTGTTCGTTACTTTCATTTTCAGTCTTTCGGCTGCTATCGGAGAATAGTCTTTAGTGATTTTCCCCTTAGTCGATCGGTTCCGGTCTGTTTGCCACTTGTCTACACTTATGTCTTTCAGTTCACGTTTCACTGCACTTTTTGGGATCCTGTTGTAACATTCTGCGATTTCCAGGTTCGTTGCTGCTTCCTTTGCTAGGGTGTCGGCGAGTTCGTTTCCTGGGATCCTGATGTGTGCTTTAACCCAGCAGAACTGGATTTTCCATTCAGTCTCTTCCAACTCTGTCGCTTTCTGTCTTATTTTTTCTACGAGGTAGGTGTGTATATGCCTGTTTTGGAGAGAGTCAATAGTCGTTTGGCTGTCTGTGTATATGGTGACCGATTTTTCTGTTGTCTGTGTGTTTTCAATATACTCTAGTGATTTCAGTATTGGCAACTACTGTGCTTGATTGTTTGAACACCTTTCGTTTAGTCTGTTACTTAAGCTTTTGGTGTGGGTGCCTGATCTGTTTACGGCTATGCCTGCACTAACCCCCTATTACGATTTACTGCCATCAGTGAATATTTGTGTTGTGTTGCTCTCATCGTTATTATCCCGAAGGATGTTTATTTTACAGCCGGGTGCAAACAGTGTTATTCCCAATAGCTTGGTCAATCTTCACTTCCTCTTTTCTGCTTCCTCTGGTGAGTTGATATAGTTGGGCTGTTTCCTCTATTTTTATGTCTACGGGTGTCAAGCCTGTAATAAAGCATAGGGCTTCATTCGAGACCGTTCGATAGGCTCTTGCAAGTCTGATGTTGATCAGTCTTTCGACTCTCGTAATCTTCAGTTTGTAGCTAGCTTTGTTGATTGCATTTACCCAAACTGGAGATCCATACAGGAGAAGGGGTATTATACCCACTGTATATATATTTTTCAGGGCTGCATAGTTCAGTCCCCAGTTGAGTTTTGCCGATTTGGATAATGTGAAGATCAGTTTTGAGCATTTGTCCATCATGGCAATTATGTTTTCTCTGAAAGTTAGTAGTTTACTGTCAAGTATTATTCCCAGATATTTCAACCTGTACACTTGCATGAGGGGCTTGTAGTTCAAATATATTTCCAGCTCCTTTCTCTCTCAACGTTTCCTTCTCGTTAGTAGCATTGCTTTTAACTTTTGCTCATTAAATCTAATTTTGTTATCTTTTGCCCATAAGGTGATTTTGTTCAGCTCAATGTTTTCTATATTTTCTGTTTCTCTAATTGTTTTTCCTCTTGTGACAATTATCAGGTCGTCTGCGAACGCGATGACCTTAGTCCTGTTCGTGTAGTTGAGGTTTAGGAGGGAGTTGTATTTTATATTCCACAAGCCAGGCACAGAACACGACCCCTGGAGACAATCGGTGGTAACATCTGTCTCCGATCTAATGCTATTGGTTTGTAAGGTCGCTTTCCTTTGGCTGAAATAACCCCTTGTTAAGTTGTAAAAGTTCAGGGGGCATCCGGATTTTTAAGACTTTTTCAAATATTTGGCCACCAGGCCGAATTAAACGCACCTTCCACATCTAGATTTACTAGCGTAGCAACTTCTCCGGAAATATACCCATCTTCTACAAACTCCTTTACAGCCATGGCTGTGTCGATTGTGTTTAGTTGCGGTGTAAATCCATACTGGTTTTTATTAATGTAGTTATTGGTGTAAACATGATGGTTAATTATGTGAGTGTATGTGTGTTTGTGTTGTGTGTTGTGCGTGTGCGTGTGTTTGTGTGTATGGGTGTTTGTGTGTGTGATTTTGTATGTGTGTTTGTGTGTGTGTTTTTGTGTGTTTAACTATATGTTTGTGTGTGTGTGATTGTGTGTGTATGATGTGTATGTGTGTTTATGTGTGTGTTTGTGTCTGCATGTGTGTTTTTTGTGATGTGTGTGTGGAAGTTGTTTGTTTGTTTGTGTATGTGTGTTTGTGTGTGTTTGTTAATGTGTGTGTTTTTGTATGTGTATTTGTGTGTGTGTGTGTTTGTGTGTGTATGTGTGTTTCAGCGTGTGTTTGTGTATATGTGTTTGTGTATGTGTGATGTATGTATGTGTGTTTGTGTGTGTTTGAGTGTGTATAAGTGTATGTGTTTGTGTGTGTATGTGTTTTGTATATGTGTGTTTATGTGTGTGTTTGATTATGTGTGATTAGGTGTGTGTTTGGTTATGTGTTTGTGTGTGTTTGTGTGTTTATGTTCGTGTGGTGTGTGTGGTGTTTGTGTATGTGTGTTTGTTTGTGTTAGTTTATGTGTGTTTGTGTGTGTGTTTGGTTATTTGTGTTTGTGTTTGTGTGTGTATGTGCGTGTATGTGTGTTTGTGTTTGTGTGTGTATGTGTGTTTGTGTGTGTATGTATGTATGTATATGTGTGTTTGTGTGTATGTGTGTTTGGCGTGTGTGTTTTGTGTGTGTATGTGTGTTTGTGTGATTGCGTATGTGTTTGTGTGTGTTTTTTCTAGGTGTGTTTGTGTGTATGTGTGTTTGTGTGTGCGTATTTGTGTACGTGTGTTTGTATGTGGTCTTATGTGTGTTTGTGTGTGTATGTGTGTGTTTGTGTATGTGTGTTTGTGTGTATGTTTTGTGTATGTGTGTTTGTATGTGTTTGTGTGTGTTTGAGTATGTGTTTGTGTGTGTTTGGTTATTTGTGTTTGTGTCTGTGTTTGTTTGTGTATGTGTGTTTCTGTGTATGTGTTTTTGTGTGTATGTGTTTATGTGTGTTTGTGTGTTTTTGTGTGTTTGTGTTTGTGTGTGTTCATGTGTTTTTGGTGTGTGTGTGTTTTGTGTGTATGTGTTTTTGTGTGAGTGCATATGTGTGTTTGTGCGTGTGTTTTTCTATGTGTTTGTGTGTATGTATGTACGTGTGTGCGTATTTTACGTGTTTGTGTGTGGTCTTTTGTGTGTGTTTGCGTGTGTGTATGTGTGTGTTTGTGTATGTGTGTTTATGTGTATGTTGTGTGTGTGTTTGTATGTGCTTGTGTATTTGTGTTTGTGTATGTGTGTTTGTGTGTGTGTGTGTTTGTGTTTGTGAATGTGTGTTTGTGTGTGTGAGTTTTATGTGTGTTTGTGTGTGTATTTCTGTCAGTGTGTTTGTGTATGTGTGTTTGAGTGTGTGTTTGTGTTTGTATCTGTGTGTGTTTATTGCGTATATATCTGTGTGTTAGTGTTTTTGTGGGTATATGTGTGTTTTTTGCTTATGTGTGTTTGTGTGTGTGTTTGCGTATGTGTGTATTTTTGATTATGTGTGTGTTTGTGTTTATGTGTTTGTGTATGTGTATGTATGATTCTGTGTGTATGTGTGTTTATGTTTAGGTGTGTTTGTTTGTGTAGGTTTGTTTGTTTGTGTGTGTATGTGTGTCTCAGTGTTTCTGTGTTTGTGTATGTGTGTTTTTGTAGGTATGTGTGTTTGTTTGTGTGTTTTGTGTATGTGTGTGTGAATGTGTGTTTATTTGGGTGTACGTATGTGTGTTTGTGTTTGTATGTTTTGTATTTGTGTTTGTGTGTATGTTTTTGTATTTGTACGCGTGTTTGTGTGTTTGTGTGTATATGTGTGTTTGTGTTCGTGTTTTGTATGTGTGTTTTGTGTGTATTTGTGTGTGTATGTGTGTATATTGTATATGTGTGTTTGCTGTGTTAATGTGAGTTTTGTGTTTGCGTATGTGTATTTGTGTGTGTGTTTTTGAATGTGTGTTTGTGTGAATGTTTGTTTGTGTATGTGTATATGTGTGTGTTTGTGTGAGTATGTGTGTTTGTGTGTGTCTGTGTATGTAATTTTGTGTGTTTATGTGTTCATGTGTGTCTGTGTGTGTATGAATATGTGACTGTTTTTGAGTTCGTATTTGTGTTAGCATATGTGTGTTTGTGTATGTTTTTTTACGTTTGTGTGTGTTTGGTTATGTGTGTTTGTGTTTGTTTGTGTTTTTGTGAGCCTGTAGTGCGTGTGGTGTTTTTATATGTGTTTTGTGTGTGTTTGTGTATGTGTGTTTGTGTTTGTGTTTTTCGGTGTATTTGTGTTTGTCTGTGTTTGTATTTGTATGTGTTTATGTGTGTTTGTATGTGTTTGAGTTTGATTTTGTGTGTACGTGTGTATGTGTGTTTGTGTGTGTATGTGAGTATGTGTGGTTATGTTTTTGTGTATGTGTGTTTGTGTGTGTATTGTTTTTGTGTATGTGTGCTTGTGTGTGTATGTATGAATGTGGTTATGTGTGGTTGGTGTGTTTCTGTGTTTGTATGTGTGTTTGTGTGTGCGCGTACTTGTGGTTGTGTTTGTTTTTGTATGTGTATTTGTGTGTATGTGTGTTTTTGTGTGATTTTGTGGACGTGTGTTGTGTGTGTTTATGTGAGTGTTTGCATCTGTGTGTATTTGTGTTTATGTGTGTTGTGTATGTGTGTTTGTGTGTATTGTTTGTGTGTGTTTGTGTTTGTTTATTTGTGTGTGTTTTGTGTGTTTGTATGTGTGTATGTGTGTGTTTGTGTGTCTATGTGTGTTTGTGTGCATTTGTGTTGGTTTATGTGAAAGTGTGTTTGTGTGTGAGGTTTTGTATGTGTTGGTGTTGTCTGTATGTTTGTATGTGTATGTGTTTGTGTGTTTCTGTGTGTTTCTGTGTGTGTTTATTTATATATTTCTCTTTGTGTTTGTATGTGTATATGTGTCTTTTGTGTTTATGTGTGTTTGTGTGGCTCTTTGTGTATATGTGTGTTTGTGCATGTGTTTTTGTGCCTGTTTCTTGTGTGCATTTATGTATGTTTGTGTGTGTGTGTTTTTATGTGTTTGTATGTTTTTGTATATTTGTTTGGGTGTTTCAGTGTCTCTTCTGTTTTTGTATGTGTTTGTGTATGTGTCTTTTGTTCTGTGTGTTTGTTTATGTGTTTTGTGTATATGTGTTTTTATCTGTGTGTATGTATGTGTGTTTGTGCATGTGTATATTTGTTTGTGTTTGATTCTGTGTGTTTGTGTGTTTGTTTGTGTTTTTATATGTGTTTGTGTGTATGTGTGTTTGTGTGTGTTTGTTTACGTGTGTTTTTGTATTAGTATGTATGTTTTGTGTGTGTTTGGGTATGTGTGTTTGTGTGTATGTGTGTATATGTGTTAAGGTGTGTTTGGTGTGTGTTTTTGTGTGTGTTTGTGTGAGTGCGTATTGTTTGTGTGTGTTTTTGTATGTGTGTTTGTGTGTATGTGTTTTTGTTTGTGTGTATTTTTGTATGTGTTTGTGTGTGTATATGTGAGTGTTTGCTTGTTTGTGTATATGTGTGTTTGTGTATTTGTGTTTTTGTGTGTGTGTTTATGTATACGTGTTTGTGTGTGTTTGTGTTTTTGTGTTTTTGTGTGTGTATGTGTGTATGTGTGTTTTGTATATATGTGTGTTTGTTTATGTGCACGTGTGTTTATGTTTGTGTTTTTGTATGTGTTTTTGTGTTTGTGTATGTGTGTGTTTGTGTATGTGTGTTTGTTTGTGTGTTTCTGTTTGTGTTTGTGTGTTTGTATATCTGTGTGTATTTGAGTTTTTGTGAGTGTGTATATATGTGTGTTTGTGTGTTTGTATGTGTATGTGTCTTTTTGTGTTTGTGTATGTGTGTTACTGTGTGTATATGTATTTATATGTGTGTGTGTTTGTGTATGTGTGTTTGTGTGTGTGTTTGTTTCTGTATGTTTGTTTGTGTGTAGGTGTATTTGTGTTTGCTTGTGTGTGTGTTTTGTGTGTATATGTGTTTATATGTGTGTTTGTGTATGTGTATGTGTTTGTGTGTATGTGTTTGTTTCTGTATGTTTGTTTGTGTGTATGTGTGTTTGTGTGTTTTTGTGTGTATGTGTGTTTATTTGTGTGTATGTGTGTGTTTCTGTGTTTGTGTATGTGTGTTTTTGTGTATGTTTGTTTGTTTGTTTGTCTGTGTATGTGTGTGCGTTTTTATTTGTGTATGTATGTGTGTTTATTTGTGTGTTGTGTGTATGTGTGCATGTGTGTGTGAATTTGTTTGTATTTGTGAGTTTGTTTGTGTTTATGTGTGTTTGTGTATTCGGTTATGTGTTTTGTGTTTGTTTGTGTGTTTGTTAGCGTGTTTTTACATGTTTGTTTGTGTGTATGTGTTTATTTGGGTGTATGTATGTGTGTGTTTGTGTATGTGTGTTTGTGTTTGTATGTGTGTTTGCTTGTGTGTTTGTGTTTGTTTATTTGTGTGTATGTGCGTGTGGTTGTGTGTGCATATGTGTTTATTTGTTTGTCTTTATATATTTTGTGTGTATATATGTGTTTGTTTTTTTGTATGTGATTTTGTGTTTGTTTGTTTGTGTATTTGTGTTTTATTGTGTTTGCGTGTGCGTGTTTTTATGTGTCTTTGAATATGTGTGTTTGTGTGTATGTGCCTTTTTGTGTGTTTTTGAATGGGTGTGTTTGTGTGTTTGTGTGTTTATATATGTTTGTGTTTGTGGAATATTTGTGTATGTGGTTTTGTGTGTGTCTGTTTTTGTGTGTATGTGTGTGTAAACGTAAAAAATGACGCAATGGACTGAGGATAATACAGGAAACTTATTAGCGAATAATATGAAAATGGACCGATTGTAAACTGATCATACAATGGTTTCTCTCAGTTTTTCTCTCTCTCTCTCTCTCCGTTAATGAAATATATACAACGAATTACAACCCAGCGAAAGGGTTTATGATTACATGTAAGAGCTAAAAAATAATTCGTCTTATTAACCCTTCAATGCAATCTGAAAATCATAAAAATACAGGTCTTTATTGTTTCACTTACACATTAGTTTCTTTGTATAGAAAGGCTGCAGTCTAGAAACTACAATATTTGTTACTTTTATGTTTATTAAAATAGACATGAAGTGCTTTCAACAGCAGTCCTAAAATGTGATGTTGTTATGCAGAATAATCATTCAATTATGAGATAATTTTATTTCTTATTTTCATTTTTATTCCGTTCAATAGTCTAATGATTGGATATTGGCCAACTAATTGCACTGTTATATGTTTTAAAATATTTATTTACAATTAACACTTTAAAACATATCACTTTGTTTAAAATTCGTCATTACTCCTACATGTTTCGGTCCTTCTGGACCATCCTCAGGGA
>Ga0123357_10010140_pt1 | contig 11955 bp, 7 predicted proteins | sample TergutEmb28metaG_FD_89873 | JGI IMG/M metagenome (GOLD analysis project Ga0123357, IMG submission 89873) | Embiratermes neotenicus P4 segment gut microbial communities from Petit-Saut dam, French Guiana - Emb289 P4 | ecosystem: Host-associated > Arthropoda: Insects > Digestive system > Gut ...
TAGCCACATGGTGTATAGTGGTAAATATCACTGCTAATGTGCTACGGATAGCCACACGGTGTGTAGCGGTAAATACCACTCCTAATGTGTTACCAATAGCCACATGGTATATAGCGGTAAATATCACTGCTAATGTGTTAAGGCTAGCCACATGGTGTATAGCGGTAAATATCACTGCTAATGTGTTACCGATAGCCACATGGTATATAGCGGTAAATACCACTGCTAATGTGTTATGGATAGCCACATGGTGTATAGCAAATTAAGTTTAAACATTCATGGCTTCGCACTTCTGTTATGTATGTTCATTAAACCTAAAGGTCCAACCAGTGCATTTTATTTGTACTTTCAATAAAACTATAGATTCATGGCTTTGAATTTCTGTTCATACATTCAGTAATGATAAAGATTCATGGCTTTGCACTTTTAGTTATGCATTCAGTAAAGCATTCCCATGTAAAGAATTACAAATTTTTGTTACTGGTTTTGAAAAGTTGTTTATATGTTTGATAATGACCATGTTGTTTTGGTTCAGTGAGTAGTCTGAAATAATTGTGATGATCTTTGTTTAGTTTCAAGCTGTCAAATCAAAACTGCAGAGAAAAAGCCATGACCAGGAGATTCCAGATAAATATGCTGTTATTGATGAAAGTTTCAAGCAGCTGGATAGAAAGCTTGAGGATGGAAGAATTATGCAGGTGGGACCACGTGGCAGTAACAAAGTATCAGCCATTGCAGAGCAACTTTCTGGTCACAAGCAGGAGCCAGAGAAACCAACCATACAGAGATCGGTTAGTATTCATTTTAAGAACAAATTATGTCAATAGTTGTACTCCTGATCATTGGAAAATGTGATAGTGGCTTTCTTAAGTGAATTAGCCCACACAGCTCCCTCTTATCATTACAGTTTTTTCAGAATTTTCTTCTAAACAAATCTGCTACCAATCTCCTTACTAGTGACTGCTAAAGGTTCTGTGAGCGTCTTTGTAGTATGTATTTTTCTCTCCATTACCTTCACATCATCAGCATAAACCAGCAGGTGGTGTGTACCATTTAATTTCAGCCCTCCTGGTTTGCCTGAACCTTCCTAATGGCATATTTTGTAACTCAGGTACGTTGCAGTGTTTACGGTGCACATGGCAGTGATTGTTATGATTGCTGTCTCAGGTACATGATGCTGTTTAGACTTGGAATCTTCTGCTTCATTGAGTTTATATTATACTCATTTGGACTGTGTAGACAAAGTTACTATTAGCCCTTGGACACAGAACCCTAGCTCATTCAGCAGTATGTAAATTAGTTACAATTTAGAGAGATTTCAACCATAAGACTTTGTTGACAATGCTGTCTAGATCTCACTACAGAATATCTGCTGAGTTTTAGTAGTGCCAGAAATTAGTGCAGTGATATGGCCCTGACAGGCCTGACCTGCTATATTCAGTGTAAGCTAGAATTGGGAAGTATTTTTCCGACAGTTGCTGGTTGCCACGTTGTGTCAACACATTTATCGTATTAATGTTGTCTGGTTGTTGAGCGCCCCCCACCCCCCCATGCACACACGCGCACACGCACACGCGCGCATGCCCCCACACACACACACACACACACACATGCGCATGCACGCACGCACGAGATTAGGGGTAGGAAGTGACAGAACAGTGGTTGTTAGATAAAGTTAGAACACCACAGAATTGCCGTTCTTATTAACGAATTGTTGTACTGTGACATGTAGTAACCACTTGGATGTGTTTCATCTGTTGTTTGGTGCACAGCAATGTTGATACATACATATGATATTTTTCTAGAATTCCAAAACTGCAATTTTCCAGCCTGCACAGGGTGGCTCAGAGTCTTGTCACTTCTGTGGGAAAAGAGTTTATCTCATGGAAAGGCTAAGTGCAGAAGGGAGGTTCTTCCACCGGGGCTGTTTCCGTTGTGAATACTGCAACACCACTTTGAGATTGGGTATGTGGTTTTGATTTATGTTTGCTATGTAAATGTGCCTCAAAACTAAGAGAAGAGTTTGACTGTGGTGTGGATTGTATGCAATCCATTTCACCCCTGTAGGATGGACCAAAGTATATTCTCAAAGATTAAAGATGTAGGACATTTTAAAATAAACGTTGTAAGGTGTGAGCTGCAGTTAAACAGAGGTGCTGGATAATATAAGTCCCCATTTCATGTGAAAATGGCTTTAAATTATTTCAATAGTTTTAGTTAATTATTTTAACCTTCAGTGTACAAAAAATGGGGATTTAAATTCCATGCCTGGCAAAATTTTTGTAGACATCTTCTGTGCCAAATGTAATTCGGATTGGACAAAAAACATAAAAAATATGGGCAAAGTTTCATTTTTGGCTTTCAGTGAAGTATGGCTTTCACTGCACTCATTTTAACAAAACTCAGAATGACTGAAAGGTACTGTTTGGAGAGCTTTACTGAATTGCACCCAGGTTGGTCATCCAGTGTATGGATAGAAAATCATTATCACCCTGACATAAACCGTGGCTGCCACAGAGCTGATTTTCATGAATCTCAGGCTTGCTGAGCAGCTCTTTGTAAAGAACTGCTGTTTCAAGCCTTATGGTGATAACTGTTTTAGTTGCTGGTACCAGTTTACAGACAGATGGACGGATGTGTTGTCCATGCTGGGCTTTTTTAACTCCCCTTGGTGAATGACACTGGAAAATGTAAATAATATAGAACAGATCTTAAGACTAGGACTGAAGTTGCAGACTGAGCATACAGCAGGTGGTGAGAAGAAGTGCAATATGCAACAAGACATCCTCACAGGATTCAAGAAGATAGGAATGGACTAGATATTAATGTTTTTGTTGTGTGTCTGCTCATCATATTTGATGAAACATGGTGTGTCATCAACATGATGGCCATGAACACCTTCATAAGCTCCGCAGCATCGTTTGTTGCCAGTAGTTTTATATACACTGTGTGAATTTCAACTGAGTATTGTTTGTTTGTTTGTTTCCAGGTAATTATGCATTTGATCGAGAAGGGAAATTTGGGAGTAGATTTTACTGCACACAGCATTTTGGTCTCCAGGGTATGCAGAGAATGAAAATGAGAAGGAAGAGTGATGAATTTCGATCTGGCCTTGATAAGGAAAACATTCCCACAAAATTGTCACCAAAAACACCAGATAAGGTACATACATAGTGATACTTTGTTTTGTACATGGTATTTTCTTTATTGGTCACAGAAGATGATTACAACAGCCTTTATTGTTGGGGAAGTGAATTGACCAAATTTTACTGCGGGAGTGACTAGACTGTAAGTTACTTTGAGTTACAATATTTACAGTTTTTCCCCAAACATCTTTTTCCATTTTCTGCCATTATTGGTGTATGCTATTTTAGTTGGTAATATAAGTTGGAGAACCTTGAATTGGGTTACAGGTTTTGCATGTGCTTAAGAATGCCTCCAAGTATACTAGCTGTTAGCTGAAACTGTCATGTAAAATGTTATCTGCCCTGCCCTTTGAACAGTACATTTTGTGTGCAGCAGTTCATAAAATTCCGTTCACCTTCGCCACATTTCACCATTTCACCACCTCATCCCACATAGAATATGTGAATTTATATATCTGCAAAGAGATGATTTTACACCATAAAAGCAAACACAAATTAATACAGTATTGTAATGGAATGTTTTGATTTACTTTTCTAGGCAAAATCTGCGTCAGATACTGTGGGAAGGGTGTCACTGGATGTAATGGATTCAAAAGCAACGCCAGAACGAATTGAATTTGAAAATCTGACAGCAGCTGCTTCAGATGTAGAAGAAGCTCCTAGTGAAATGGATGAAGATGAGTGGACAGATCGTAATTTTGGACCATCTACTGTTGAAGACTCTGATTCACTTTCAGATATGAGGTATGTTGTGCTATTCTGCTTCATCATTAAGTAGTGGTTTTGTTACTCATTTATCTCTATAAATTATTTTTGATCTCTCGAAAATGTTATTACTGTCGACAGGGACTAGACATTATTATTGTGAGTTGCAAGAAAATGGCTTCACCTGGTTCGAAAGCACTGTTCTTGCATCAGCAGGTAGTGATGTGAGAGCAGAAAGGTAAACTGAGTGTCTGTTATAGCCAGCTGGGGCTGGGTGTGTGATGTTTAGATGGATATGTGGTGGTGCACTGCTTCTGGGGAAAAGTAAGTACACAGCTGGATAATAACCATCAGTCATAACCAAGCTTTTTTCCTGTATTGTATGGTTTTAATTCAGCATGTTTCAGATGAACAAGATGCCATCATAAGGCAAATAAGACACTAAAGAAATAATTATGTAAGTTGCATAATATAGTTTTATATCATCCTTGTGTAGGGTGGAGAGCTCAGTTTCACAAAAATCATGAAAGTATACAGTACCAGTTTTTCTGTAAACACTTGGCCTAGGGGGAACGTTTTATATTCACATTCCTTAAAATGTGTGCTTTTGATCGAATGAAAATACAAGATGTCATCACTCCTTACATTCCTTATATTCTGAGAGCGCTTCTTCGTGAAATTGTAGAAGAAGACAAGGAAAATAATGCATGACAACACAGTTTAATTAATGTGAATATAAAGCATTTGCCCCAGGCCAAGTATTTACAGAAGAACTGGCAGTCTGACTAGTTGAATGCTGTGTTCATAAACTTGCAATTCCATCACATTTATTGGATGTAACACATTTCTGTTAGACTGGTTGTGGCTTGTCTAATACTTTAATGATATTTGTGAAGTTCAGATCTTAACCATACTCATGGTTGGTATAAAACTGTATTATGCAACTTATATAATAATTTCTGTAGTGTCTTATTTGTATGATGATGATGTCTTCTTGATCTGAAACATGCTGAATTAAAACCATAAAATATTAAAAAAAAAAACTTGGTTGTGATTGATGGTTATTATCCACCTGTGTATCTGCACAAAGGCTTGTCACACATTAAAAAAAGTAAGAAGGTAAACACATTGAGCATCACACAACACTCACTGTAAATGTTTCTTTTGTGTTTATTGTTGATGTATTGCAAAGTCCGAATGTTCATTCTGGTGTAACTGGGATCAGTACAACTGCCATGAACAGCAGAATCACAAACATCAAAATCCACTGTCAATGTAAAGTGCCTGTTTAGTTCAAAGAACTGAACTTATAACATGCCAATACTAAACATTTAATGTATATTCAGATAGCATAAAAGCATTGAAATGTATTATTATAAAATACAGACATTATGGAAGCATAAAGTACATTAATTAATTAACTGGAATAGAGTCTCATTCCATTAAACACAAAAGCAGTCGACATCACCTATTGATAGGCAGAGCTCTATGGAACTGAGAGTGATCTGCAGAACTGCAGCCAGCTGACCAACCACTTGGTCTCATGATGATTCATCAGAAGCAGTCACAGTCAGTAAAAACAGTGGTACTAAAATGGATGGTCATGAAAGGTTAAAATTCCAAACATCAAGGTCATGAACAGTGAGACACTACAGTATTTGCTTGGGAGAGACATGCTGTTGTGTTCGTTGTGTGATCGGTGTAGTCATTACAGGCGCTTGAAATGTTTGACTTCATGACTAATTTAGATGGCATCCACAAACGTGTAAACCGATAACCATTTGGTTTGTAACCTTGAAATGAAACGGTGCATGTCGTTTGTTTTTATAAAAAAAAGTGTATTCTACTCAACTGTTGTGTGCAGTTTGTTCAGCCAACAATTCTTAGTCTCAAACCTTATCCATTGTAGCGATTCTGAGGACGAAGCAAATGAAGTGTTTGAAGAAGCAGTTGAGCAGGCATCGACAATGGATGAAACTCGCCGCCTGGCTGAAACATGGGCACGCCGATATTCAAAGACTCCTGAAGACAAACAGAATGGCGATGATCAAGGAGAAAGACAGGAAGGAGAGGATGAAGATGAAGATAGTGAGAGCTATGAATTTGAAGAGACTGATGAAGACCTGAGCTGTCCAGAATATGAAAGTGATGGTGAGCTCTTACAAGTGTGTATTTCTAGAACAAGTAGTTCGGATAGACTTTCCCTTGTATTTAGGATGTTTTTTGTATCCGTCGTATCTTCGGAGAGCAGTTTACAGCTGCATGTACAAGGTAAAGAGAAATGATAATTTACTAAACACAGTAAGTTAGTGACTTCTTTATTGCAAAAGAAGTAATTTATTCTGGTTATTGTGAAACAGAAATTTATAAGACGCATAATTTTAAATTACATAGTAGCTAGTGCAGTAGTGCACAAATTGCAGGTGATTAACTTTTGTATGGTGGCACCTAAATTTGTAGGTTCTCAGTACGGAGCTCACTTCATATCACCCTTCTGGCACGTAGAATTTTTGAGGTGGCTTTGGTATTTTTGGAAAACTTGTGCGTGTCTCAAGACAGTTGGACATTCAGCGTTCACTGATAGCAAATGTGAGACACTGAATGTTGAGTTTGTTGTGAATATTATGCCACCCGTCCTGGCTGCATTGCTACTTGTGTATTAGGACAGATGTTATGCAGCTCATCTGATGTACGTCCACCATTCAGAAGGATTTTCTGTTAGTTATGTGCCATTCCTGCTTAGCTGTTCTGTGACTTCTTTTGTTTGGAGCCCATTGATAGCACTTAAATGTAGATTGTACTGAATTGATAAGGTCATAGTTTTGACAGGCTTTGTTTTATCCTATTGTGCTAGTGATGTAAGTACTGAAGTTTTACAGCTGTTTGTTGTTGTATTTGATGACTGCAAATTGCTATAGCATTCATGATAAATGAATGAATGAGCATGCAGCATTGGTGAAATAATATGGACATGGCACAACAATGTACTTGCAGAAACACGTGTCCCACTGCCACTTGTTCCACCAGAAATCCCATGTGAACAGTTCTGGGGTTGAACCCGGATCTGTGCATTGAGATGCTGGTGACTGTATGAACCAAGATGCATTGCGTCTTTTGACAGGGGAGGTTGAAATAAGTGCAGTTATAGAAACAACAAAGGAAAATAAGTCCTGATTCATTTGCGAGAAATTCTTAGCAATACTGTTTAACCCATCTGCTGACCTGTTGAGTCCTACAGTGGTGCCTGCAAATTGCCATTTATTTTTACAATTTCTCATACCCTAACTTTATACTATTCAGCAGTTTTAATTGTTTCTCCAACACCATTGGCAGAGTTACTTGTTTTTGTGCTAAGTAAGGTTTGCTAACATTGAAAATGATGAGCAAAATATTGTGGTACATACTGACTGTGTAATGAGGATTTGCCATGAACTTATGAAAATTGGTTGTAGGAGATCTTATGTAGAAGGAGCAAAGGGTTTGAGAGCACAAAGTACAAATTCCGTGCTTGCAAAATGGTGAGAAAATCCTATAGAATGTGCAGGTTTATAATTTTAGTAGTATAATATTTATAGAGCAATTACAATTAATTTTTGTTTGTATTTTGCCCTATGCAAATACCATATGAAAAAGAAACAGCTTAAAAAAAGTGCCAAGTTCCATTATCTTGCAGTTACTTTCTTCTTGTACCAGAAGTTTCATCTTCCCTCTAGACAGTTTAGCAGTAATCCCCTATCATAGCTGGATCCCATAGTCCTTGACGCTGTTGCTCCAAGTTGGCTCTATCCCCGTAACACTGTTTACCTGGTTCATCACTGACGGTTCCTAGATTGTCCAGAAACAAGCTCAGGTGCGAGTATAAAAAGTGGATTTTCAGTGACATCTGTCATCCAAACTTCTGGTGGTTCTGTAGCAGACTTTGTAAAATCTCAAGGTCATTTTCCTCTTTTTATTGCTCAGAAAGCTACCAACCAATGACTTGAAGGATTTCCCTGCAGCCAATTTAGTGGAGTTCAGTTTCTTTTTGAAATTCTAGTCAAACAACTTTTCTGATTTGTGGGCTGATAAAACCCCCTTGTTTAACCCTTTGTTTAACTTTGATATCACTGAGATTTGGAACTTAATTCATGTGCGGAGGAAACCTTCAACACTATTGTCCAAACCTTTCACAAAGTTTATCAGAAGTGCCAACTTTATGTGTAGTGGAGGCAGAAGCACAATTTCAGGATTGAGTAAGGGAGTGTTCTTAACATTACATGTTCTGGGAACAGAGTGTTGTCTGGCTGGCTGGCCATTGCATTGCTTCACACTGTAATGTTTTTGAGTTGCTTGACTGACCCAAAACATGGGAAGGGGGGGGGAGAAACCAAAAAAACAACAATACATTGTATATCTTATCCACAGTTGGTGTAAAGCCCAGTCACGTTAAGATCCAGACATCTCTGTCAACAGTGTTTGTTGTAATTGAGTTCATTTAGTGAGGTTGACATACTATCATATGCTTCTTTCATAGCCGCTGAAAGGGCGGCATGTGTCAGTATGGCCTTACCTTGCCATTATGTAACAAAACAACCTTCCAGCTTGGTTTTGATGTGTCATTGAAAAATCTCCATTCTTCAAGATCATGTGGAAATTTCGGTTCTTCCATGAGGCCATTTACATCACTGTGTTGTGTGTTCTGTAATATCTGGAACACTGTTCACATCCCTTCCAATATAGGGATATTCTTGTTTTGTTAGCTAGCAATTTCCACTGCAGCATTCTTTATCCTGGAAGTTCTGCTTGTTGCTTGGAAGGTGTCAAGTCATTAACTAGATCATGTAGCTCACTTTGCTGGATCTAATGTGGCTCTTGAGCTCTCTGGGGAATGTTACTTGGACCAGGGATTTTAGATCGTCCATCAGCTCTTCTTGAGGGAAGGTAATCTCCTCTTATTTGGAAGGTGGCGTGGGAACAGGTAGTTATTCCACGCATGGCACTGGCTTCATTGCAGAGGGCGTGTGCATGTGTGCATGCGTGGGCGTGTGTGCGCTCACATTTTGTGAATGGACTTGTACTGTTAATATGTTACCTTCTGTGAGGGAACAGTGACTCATGATCGTAATTGACTTTTGCTTTCTGGTATTTAGGTGATGAGAGTGAGACAGCAACTGAAGGGGAGGACGAGATTCGAGCGCGTGAACTGCGGAAACAGGAAGTACGTCTGGAAGTGCCTGAGAGACCAAAAGGAAGACAAGACACTGACACTGGTTCAGACACTGAGGTGAAGACCCAATACATCATACATAAGATTCATGAGAACAAGAACTGTGCTGTGCAATAATGTTATGTGGTATAGCACTGTGTAACAGACAACAAATGGCCATGTTTCTGAAACTGTAGGAAGTATAGTCACATTGAAACCAGTTTGGTTATTGCTTCATTCTACATGCAGTTTTATATCAGTTTAAGGGTTAACTTAATGTACAATAAATTGCTGTTAGTTATGAATTTACAGTTTTCTTCACCTGAAGATGGGTTGAATTTTATATCTGTGTGTTGCATTGTGATCGGAATCTGTCTCATGGCACGACTACCCTGGTGTGGTAGGAAGTATCATATGCCTCACTGAATATCAGACCCTTGGCTCCAGACAAGGTCACCCTTGTTGATAATGTTGGACTATAGCAGATGCTAGTCTGTCTATAGACTGTGCACAAACCACACCAGTGCACTCAGCTACTGTGACCTACAGAGCCTGATCACTTCTGTGCTGGCAACCTTTGACTAACAGAATCCTGACAGAGAACGTTCCGTTGTGTGAAGTATTCATTGAAGAGGCAGTTTCAGTTTGACAAAACTGTTGTTGTAAATGTATGTCTGGTGACTGCTTGTCTGTAGCAGCCATAACTATGAGAGTCTAAAAACTTGATAGTTATTTTAGAAGGACAATGGGATGTGCTGTGCCAAGTAGAGTCACTATTGGTCCACAGGGAAGGAATCGGGCCACAAACAGCCAACACCCTTGTTTTGTGTTAGTCACAGTTCATTCCCATGGTTACCATTGTTGTTGTGTTCTCTGTGAGGTACGCACTAAAGTCCAAGACACTAAAATGAATATTGCAAGTATACAGAATTATACAGACAACCTGTAGCAGCTTGTTCACATTCAGCCTTCTTCAGGTCTGGCCCACAAAATTGTATAAATGAATTTTTATGTTATGAATGCTGTGTGTGGAAGATAGAGACTTCAAACTTTTACAGAAATCTCAATCTTCCATATGCAGTAGATGTAAAATATAAGAATTTATTTTTATATTCTTGTTGGCCATACCTGAAGATGGTTTAATCTCAACAAGCCACAACATGTTGTCTGTACAATTCTGTGTGCTTGTGATACAGGAAAAAAGAGTTGTGTCACAAAGAAGTTACCTTCTGTAGTTCAACTAATGGGAAGTGTCTGTGTTCCAAGATGATCAAATTAAACAAAAAAATGGTGTTTCTGATGCTATCATTCACATTTATAATTTTTGTGTCATGCATTTTATAAGCTGTGTGGTGGTTGTGTTCAGGTGAATGTTAGAAACAAGGAAGATAAAAACAAAAAGATGCAAAAGGTAAATATGATTTGAGCTTTTGAATGTGTAGTGGTTTTGTGTTGCTTCATATTTGGTATGAGCTGTTTTTCTCTTCATGTTTACTCTTGTAACATACATTGTCTTCTAACAAAGCAGGGTGATTACGTGATTGTTGATGTGGTCTAACTTTCCTCACACAACCACCAGCTAACTGTTCCACAGCAGGTGGAAATAGACTGCAGATTTTGTGCTTTAAATTTGACTAACATCAGGCATTTATTGTTATTAGGCACTTGCTTCACACTTGGCTGTTTTTTGCTGGATCATTTTAATATCGTGTTCTATTGTTCATTGCTGAATCTCTTTGAAGGTGTTTTTTATTTTTATAATGAACCCCAAAAGAACAAAAACTGTCAGGCGATATTCTTATAATAACAGCCAACGAGATGCACTATTTCTGTAGCAGACAGTCAACATAACTATTATGACAAATACCTGTTGCTGTGAATACAGTATTAAGACTCCTGATGATGGACAGTAAATCTATCTGAAAAATGTAGAGTTCTTTACCAAAATAAATGTGAGAAATAGTGCATCTCGTTGGCTTTTATCATAAGAATGAATCACAATGCACGGTCCTCTGAATGTCAGATTGTTGGGAGATAGCTGAAAGCCTGATGTCACATGGCATTTCCTGTACAGAAACTGATGCAGACATTTGTTTAGTAATGTTGTCTGATACATGCAGGCTTTAAATTGTGAGACTTGAGGTTCTGGCAGTGGTATAGCTGTGGATTAAGGTCATCTGGGATGTGTTGCAATGTGCTGTAATGTGTTGCATTGTCCTTGGATTAGTGTTTTCCATCTTTCAAAGGATTTAGAGTCTTCATCTTCAAGGATCAGTTAGTCGAGGAGGGACAGCTGTTATTGTTGGACTGGCTGGCCTTTGAAGATGAAGACAGAGTTGTCTGCAAGATGGAAACACTCACCCAACAGCGCAGTGTCACATCATAGAAGACTTGAAGCCTCTGTCTTGTAACTGCTGTAGTCAGACCAAATGTGCTCATGATAAAAAAAAAACCCCTTTGTGTGCTGATATCGTCAGGATATATGTTCATGTCTTGGACAACCAAGTTGTGTGGCCAAATTTCTGTCTTTTTCTCGTCATATTCTTCAAGGTATCAGGACTTGGAACTGAATTGAAACATTCTGATTGTGAAGGAGTGTAATCTGCATAATGTTGCTTCTCTGCATGACATTCATCAGAGCTGTGTAGCCCACAGCTTGCGTAATGTCAATCCTGGAATCGATGTTAAAGCATGGTTGCAGTCAGCAGGTGTTATTTTCATATTTTTTGTTCCATACATTGTGAATTGATTAACAAGCTCTTTCAGTACCAAGAAATTCACAGTTCAACTATTATATATTTCACTCCTAATTAACTGCTACATGTTTTGCCCAACTGCCATCATCAGGCAGCTAACAGCTGTAGTGCTAAAGCTTACAGCAATAAAATAGTCTTACAGTGCTTACGCATATCAGATATA
>Ga0123357_10010141_pt1 | contig 11955 bp, 7 predicted proteins | sample TergutEmb28metaG_FD_89873 | JGI IMG/M metagenome (GOLD analysis project Ga0123357, IMG submission 89873) | Embiratermes neotenicus P4 segment gut microbial communities from Petit-Saut dam, French Guiana - Emb289 P4 | ecosystem: Host-associated > Arthropoda: Insects > Digestive system > Gut ...
AGTAAGTAAGTAAGTAAGTATAGACGTTCGTAATAAACTGTCGCTTATTAATCGAATAAGTTATAATTTAAAAAGAGATTTTTTTTTATTTATACGCCCTCTTTTCATTTACATTTTAAGGAGAGCATTTGTTTCTATGAACATAAGAATTACATTTAACGTGTTCACAAAAATCAGTAGAACATAATGCAGTTGATTCCAATTTACTCCTTCACGCCGTATTTTTGCTATAGTCATTTCAATGCTGTCTCATATATCTCTGGATCTCCCCAGGTTTTCACACAAGATATTGTAGAAAATAATTTATTGGCCATACGTGCTGCATGTTCCGCCCTTTTGCTTCAGGTTTTTTTAACCTTTTGGCGCCGGAATTATTTTTTTAAATTTTAGCACACCCTGTATATAAAATGTGAAAAATACAGGAACCAAATACGTTAGATTTATGAAACAAACTGCATTTTGAAGAGGAAAAAACGGAGAGTATATAACATGTTTAAAATATGCAGTACCTGTATTTGTTGAATAAATATATAAAATGCAACATTTAGAGGTTAGCGGTGCGGTACGACCACTATAGTCGTCATTAGGCGTCAAAGGGTTAATCATCTTACACAGCATTACGTCAATACAATGAATTTTATTGGTATGTTACTTTTTTACATTCGTTCTTCGACTGTCTTACATCTAAAGATACTTATTTCTTAGCACATGGCGAATACATTTATATCATGATAGACATTATGTTCCTGAAGTATGGTATTTGGCAGATGACTTCACCGCCATCTTTGCATCTTACCTGTCTTCTTTTTTTCTTTTTCTCAGTTGTAGACTAGAGGCGTCTAAGGATAAGCAAAGCGAATCACATCCAGAAAGCATTGACCATAACAATAAATACTCCGGTTACTTCCTCCCAGACATTCTCTTCAGAATGTCATCTTCTTTACGCATGCGCATTCTTGGGACACTGAACCGAGCTCTGAAAAGATGAGTGGCATATGAACTGTACACCGTCTGGAAAAGATCCTTCGATTGGATCAAATTCCTACACTGTCACACCATTCGCACTTACTTCCAGACTTGAATGTCGTGTTTCTTGCTTCTTCGCATCAAGCAGGGTTCGGTTCTCGGCCCCGTACTGGAGTCCCTGAACTTAGTGATTTCTTGCAAATATTGTACAGTACCTTCAATAGGTGAGCCGGGTAGCTCAGTCGGTATAGCGACTGACTGCGGTCTGGACGGTCCGGAATCGAATCCCAGTGGGGACGAGATTTTCCGCCCTTCCAGACCGGCCCTGGGGCCCACTCTGCCTCCTGTAAAATGAGCACTGTGTCTTTCCCGGGGGTAAAGTGCGGCCGGGGCGTGCTGCTGACCACTCACCCCCTTCTAGTGCCGCGGTCATGGAAGAGTAGAGCTATACCTATACCCACCCTCTGGGCCACACCGGGCCTGTAACGGGATCACTTTAACTTTTACCTTCAAATAAGCCACTACCATTCGATCTCTGTACTGTCTGCTCTGCTATTTACACGCATCATCCTTCCATATGACGATTAACGGCCATTTCTGAGACGTTGTGAATTTCTTATTGGTGAAAGTATGTACATCTAGCGACTGACAACACCGTATGCCAGACACTGAGAGTTTTATATTGGAGAAAGTGTGTACGTGTAGTCACTGTCTGACGATTAAAGTCATCTCTCAGACGATGGACGCGAATGACATACACACTAGTTCATAAACCTCTTCTTTATCTGTGTACATCAGTTAAACATTACGCCATAGAGGGTGTAAGCGGATGAAGCTCCGAGTATCTTTACGTAAAGTAATGAGCTTTGCATTCGGCCGGATTTATTCCACAGAAGGTAAGGTAAAGGTAAATTTCATCCTAGAACAGGCCACGAAGGCCCAGAGGGAGAGTAGTGGTATAGCTCTACTCTTTCCTTAACCTCGCTGCTAGATGGGGGTGGGTGGTCAACGCTGCGCCCCGGCCTCACTACCCCGGGAAAGACCCGTTACCCATTGTATAGGAGGCTGGGTGGACCCCAGGGCCAGCCTGGACGGTTGCGGAAAATCTCGCCCCCGCCTGGATTCGATCCCCGGACTGTCACGCCCGTAGTTATTCCATAGAAAGCAGTTCAAAATGACGATATTGCATGAGCCTAGCTGGGTAATGGCTATTTTGATCGCGTTGAAGGGAAAAAGTCCCTCTCCTGTTACCGGGAAATAAAATCTCACCGTATGGTCTTTAGCTGTCTCGTATTGTAAATGGTAATGCATTATCTTCATTTTTGCCCTTAGCTATGTATGTGGAATTGCACGTGTAATTAAAACAAGACAGAGAAGGAATTCACGAAGATTTTGGTCGTCTCTTTAAAGACCGTGCAGATTGGAGGAAAACTAAGAACACGTTTCTGAAAAAAACAAATTGCGAAATAGATCGAAGCGACTTAGGATTGTGTAAGGAACTTTCGGTTTCTACAGTCAGAAAGACAGTTAATCTAATGAGTGGTTAGGACGAAACAGAGTAAATAAATTGGTATATAATTCCGGTGCGGGACGACGATATTAGTATGGTTCTTGAGGAAATGAGTCTTGAAGAAGCTGGCTAAGTGCGCAATAGTGTTGAACCTTCCTGCTCTACGAGCACAAGAATTGAGTGACTGACTTAGGCCACTGTTTCCTGCATACGGCGTCGTTCACCATGGTGTATTGGCACAGTTGGAATGACGTTACTGTGCCCAGAGTTTTCGGAACGAGGTCATCATAATCCCGCCATATACTTCCACTTAACCACAGTTCTTTGCAGCCCAACAATGTGCGATCCTGGGGGCAGAAGCAGTTTCTGAGCGTGCCCGAACTCCGTAATTTTCAGTATCACACAGTGAGTTTCAGCGGTTCTTTGTCAGGTACTGTGTAGCGTACCGATTTTAGGCAGTATTTGCCTCGAAGGGGGCCGTGTTACGGAATCGGGGATATTAACTCACCCCTACCCTGGTTCCCATAGACTGAAGGTTAGTTAGTAATTGTATTGTCGAATGGACATATTTCAATGGTAAAACTGAACACTGTGGTATTGTTTTCGGTTACTTAATAGTGCCATACTCGGTGGCGCAGTTGGTTGATTCACTGCGCTACAAGTCGGAAGGTCGCGGGTTCGATTCCCGATGGTGTCCTGGAATTTTTTATTGGCACAAACCTTACGGACGCAATATGGCCCTGGGTTCGACTTAGCCTCTAACAGAAATGAGTACCAGGAATATTTCCTTGGGGAGGGGGGGGGGGGACGGCCGGTGCAGAGGGCTGACGGCCTTACCACCTTCGTGTGCCGATTGTCTTGAAACCACAGGGCCTGTCCAGGCCTGTAATGAGATTTCTTTACCTTTAATAGTGCCGTAAGTTAAATGACTTCCATGCTTTTGCGCGTGGATATCTTCCCCAAATGAATTATGTGTGGCGTAAGGCATGACAAGGAACGCAACGTGTAAGTAAAGGATGCTCTTTGGGATATAAAGATCTCCTATAATTCGCACAACTCGGTGCAAACAGGAGACGCGGAAATCGAAACGTAACTGTGCGGTATATTTTGGGGTTCCTGGTGTTCTTTTGGCAGCCCTGTGATTACCGAACTTCACAGAGACGGGATCTGTAAGGAGTCCGCTGGTAGCCTGCAAAGCAGCGTACCTTAGCGTTGTTCATGGCTGTTCCGGAAAGCTCGTAAAGTATGGTTTATCTTGTCCGTTACCGCGGTGCGGGATGCTGGCTTGCGAAGAAGGAGGGAGATGGACAGTGATGCTGTGCTGAACCGCTCCCCCCACGTGCCACAATCTCATCCCCACCCCTTACCCTCTGCTTGCTATATCTACAAATGTCCTCCTGTCGCTTTTGTTTTTTACAGTCTTTGGAACAACAGACGATCATCGCAGCCAATGGCCCGCGACCCGGCGGTTACAAAAATTTCATGTGATTAAAACGCCTGACTCCCACCAAAAAAAAGTGTAACAATAATTTGTGTCGTTTTCTTTGCCGTGCAGTGCAGAAGGCGACACTCCGAGACATGGAAGGTAGCTGCGAACACGTGGAACACGTTTGGAATGCTCACACAAAGATCTGTAGGGTACGATGACGTACTTCAGAGCCGCTTCTGTTCTGTTCCTTGAATAGGTTTCGAGTTTTCGGTAGAAAGATTTTTAACCGCAAGCCTTTGCGCATGATATTAGCACACAACTATCGATTTACACCTTCACAGCACACTTATTACTTTGGCAAGTCGTGATTAAAAAATGATTTGTGGTGCATTATGTGCCCGACTGTATGAGAGCAACGGATGTGTATTGCAATTGGCACAGCGCTGATTTGGCAGCTACACTACGCCTGCATTTTGAAAACATTTGAAGGCTGTTCTAGAACATTAATTGACAACAAGAAAAGAGAGACAGAATTAGTATGAGCTGTTGTTTCAGTAGCCAGTCTGAGTAAAAGAATAGACACATGTTTTTCAAACTGTGGGCCGCTGATCCCCAATCGATGTGCCCAAAAGAGTAGTTACCATGTGTCATTCTTTTGTATGACGACGGAAGAACGGATACCGTCAGAAACTTTGTGTTTCTACGAAAGTGAGACGAGGTTAAAATCGAATATATGAGTCTGTGTAAGCATCGGCTGTGTTGGCGTTTTAAGTGCTTGTTTAACAACGTTTTCAATTAGTGAGATAATATGACGTCGGTGGCCGATGAATGGGATTGGAGCGTTGGTGGAATGATACTAACAGGGGAAAAATTAAGTCTTACTTGGAGCAAAACTCTGTCCTGTTGCCACTTTGTCAACCACAAACCCTTGTGGACTGTCCTGGGATGATCGAACCCTGACCTCCGCGGCGAGAGCCCGGCGACGAACTTGCCTGGACCATGGCACGACCGCTCTGTTAATGTTATAGTCTTTAATAACGTTTTAGTTCGTAATATTATGTATTGTGTATTTGAGATTATGGAAGAACTAGGCGTGGATGGGAGGATAATATTAAAATGAGTCTTAAAGAAGTGAAGTAGGGAGGCATATGGACTCGATTGATGTGGCTCAGCATAGACCAGGTGGCGGGTTGTTCAGGATAGGGACAGGTGGCGGGCGCGCTTGCATTCGATAATGAACCTTTGGGTTCCATAAAATGCAGAGAATTTCTTGACTAGTAGTGGACCTGTTGGGTTCTCAGGGAGAACCCTCCTCAGTGGAGTCTGTTTTAATTGAGGAATGTGTAGTAAGTGGCCGGTGTGAGACACAAACACATTATTATTCGCCGGCAACACTGCGCAGTGCTGCACTATGTCTAGCAGTATCCACTGTCTGTGAATTTCCATCAACACAGACCAGCACTTGTTCCATGCTGACAGACTGGTGTGATGTCTTAGTATCAGAGACGCTGGTTGAAGGACTGGTTGGTGTTTAGTTTGCCATTATGCCAAAACTGCTTACAGGTCGTCTTAGCCGGAGAATAGCCCAACATTCTCAGTTGTGAGTGCAAGATCTTGTTCCCTGATATGTTTAATTTAATACAGACTACACCTTATATGAATTGCAAATATGGCCGTGCCTTGGAGAGTATCGCTTCCCCACCGGTGGCCGATAGCACTCTGATCGTTCGTCGATGACACGGAACAGATTTGTGAGGTATCTTATACTTGGCGATAAATGGACAGGCGTTTACAGTGAAGAATAACGAAATGCGGCGATTTTTAAGTGTGTTCTCAAAACGGTTTCTAAAACCGATCAGTAACTTGCTAATGCCCGTATATCGAAACGGACAAGCGCCACTCCCACGGGACGGTTTTCTTGGAATTTCGAGTTTGGGATTTTTACTAGAATTTGTTGATACATTCCAGCATCGGTTAAAATCGGAAAAGAATAATGGCCACTTGACATGATATGTTAATATCTTGCGGCGATCGGTTTTTAAAGTCTAAGGACAATAACAAATGGAACGCGCCATAAGTGTTAGGCTTCCCGGACATTCCGTACGTTTTCAAAAATTCCAATTGCATTTTGGTATTGTTATGACCGTCCTGGAGAACTGCGAAATGATACACGAAGTATCTTGAAAGCGTTTTGAGCATCATGGCTCGAGGCACAAGAAAACTGCGTGCTTCTTAACCCTTATCGTGCTAACGTGGAGAATATGGTGAGCTCCTAATAATGCTAGCAAATGGCGGATGGGATTTAATTTGAAGGGTTAATTTCCTACCATCAGCACAGCAACTGTGGGCCCCCAAAGGGGGAATGGTGCCACGTATAGTAGGCTGTCGATATTTGATGCAGAAAACAAGACTAGAAAGAATACCTGTATGGTATATTACCGTACATAAGGGCGGTAGTAATGAAGTGCAAATTAGTGGACGTTTAGCGTATTGGATTTTAACAAAACTTGTGAATGTTTTTTTTGGGTTTATTTTGAAAAGTAAATACGTGGCCGTGTGTAGACAGGGGTTTATTATGGATCATTCTGTTTTAAAATCCATTTATAATGTAGTTGGGGTTCATCATGGATCATTGTGTTTTAAAATCCATTTATATTGTAGACTGGAGTTTATTATGGATCTGTGTGTTTTACAATACATTTGTAATTTCGACTGGAGTTTATTATGGATCATTTTGTTTTGAAATCCATTTATAATATGGACTGGGGTTTATTATGGATCAGTGTGTTTTAAAATTATGTAGGCTGGGGTTTATTATGGATCGTTGTGTTTTGAAATCCATTTATAATGTGGACTGGGGTTTATTATGGATCATTTTGTTTTGAAATCCATGTATAATGTGGACTGGGGTTTATTATGGAACATTGTGTTCTAAAATCCATTTATAATGTAGATTGGGTTTTATTAAGGATCTTTATGTTTTAAAATCCATTTATAATGTGGACTGGGGTTTATTATGGATCATTGTGTTTTGAAATCCATTTATAATGTGGACTGGGGTTTATTATGGAACATTGTGTTCTAAAATGCATTTATAATGTAGATTAGGTTTTATTATGGATCTTTATGTTTTAAAATGCATTTATAATGTGGACTGGGGTTTATTATGGATCATTGTGTTCTAAAATCCATTTATAATGTAGATTGGGTTTTATTATGGATTTTTGTGTTTTAAATCCATTTATAATATGGGCTGGGGTTTATAATGGGTCATTGTGTTTTAAAATCCATTCATTACGTAAACTGGGGTTTATTATGTATCATTGTGTTTTAAAATCCATTCATTACCTAGACTGGGATTTATTATGGATCATTGTGTTTTGAAATCAATTTATAATGTGGACTAGGGTTTACTATGGATCATTGTGTTCTAAAATCCATTTATAATGTAGATTGGGTTTTATTATGGATCTTTATGTTTTAAAATCCATTTATAATGTGGACTGGAGTTTATTATGGATCAGTGTGTTTTAAAATCCATTTCTAATTTCAACATTGTCTGTGAGACAGTTCGCAGCATGCATGAAAAAGTCTGTGATCGTATGCAAGCTAGACTGTCTTGTGGATCAGTATGACCGAAAATCGGAATTTACCGAAAGATTATGTGTTTATTCGGTATCGAACTTTACAAAGTGAGTCGTTAACTGTTATGCGCTCGCACAAGGCCTCAGACAAATCGACACGGCCTTCACTAAAAGCATTCCGCATTTACATTCTAAACGAGCATTAAAATTTTCCAAAAATCTGCAGCTGTTTTTGAGGCTACTGTTTTGAATAATGTGAAAGGAATATGGCCGACGCGTGAAACCTAATAACCTGTAATTATCTTTCAATTTTATGGCTACCAGAATCTGTGTGTAAGAAAATTTGTGTAGAGGTGAATGATAAACGTAACTTCAGTTTTCTCATAGGTATTAATAGTTGCAAACATGGTTACGATGGGGAAATCATGAGGTTGTATCTGCAAATGTGATGTAATTTGAATCGGTAATAGTGAAAATTATGTAGATAAATGGAGCATTAAATGCGGTATGTTACAGTACAGTAGCTGATGACTCAACAGCTGGGCTAGCACTCGTGATTTTTGGTGTTATTACACTCTATCGCGGAGGGAAAGGTTTCAGAGTCGAAAACGTTTCTCCCTCTCCCCTTTTGTATGATATAATTCAATTGGAGAGTGCAATTGATTTTTTGTTTGAGGATCTAATTTACGAGTTAAGTAATATAAACTCTGAGTAACTAATTCCATGGAAACGAATTATTCTTGGGTCTGTCCAATGCAAGTATAACGTTCATTTGTCCAGGTTATTCGCACTGAATTATTCAGGAGTACTCAAAATGTTCCGATTCTTATTAGGATCAGTATCCAGTGTATCCCAGAGCAAAATATCCGTACTGTTGACTGCACTAATCACAGTTCTGTTGCTGTCGTATTTAAAAAAATGTATTCAATAGTGACTTGTACATAATGATACTATTCCTGTAGGATGAAAAATTCTTCTGATGTTTCTGCTGTTACCTGCGTCTCCAAATGCCTTGAATATGGATTCATTATATTATATTATATTATATTATATTATATTATATATCATATTATATCATATCTTATCGTATCATATTATATTATATTCCGTCTCGTTAATCTGATATGATACGAAATGCCTAATGTGCTGTCTCTTTTGAGATCTGTTTGGGTGCGAAAACAAGTTTCAAATGAAACCTGCCGTCTGTATAGCCTACGGTGATTATTTAGCCACACAGGAGAGGAAATAACTGCGCACTGCGCACTGTAATTGGCTTGCAAGGGCATATATGTATCCAAACTAAAGTAGACTGGTACGATAAATGTAGAAGGAAGGCGTCTGGATAAGGTGCACACACACACACACACACACACACACACATTTCTAGCCTGTGCGTTAGTTCATGAATAGGATGCGCTGTTATTAAGCTATTTTGTTTTACTTTCAGAATAGGCATTAAGTAGGACAGCACCGAGGAACAGACCTAATCATTTGAGTTGAATTGTCTCTTATTAAGCATTTCTTGTTCACTAGATGTCGGGGCCGAATTAAAATTCTGCTGCAGCGTTCTCTCGACCTGCGCCGCACGTCAGGCGGGCTGCGTAACTGCCAGGCGCGAACAATGGTGTCACTCAATCTGTCACTTAAAACAAAGATGCCAGATGAGGCAGTGACGAATCAAATACCATCTCTCCTTCTGCCACCCTTCATCCCAACCCTTTATTTTCTTCCCTTTATTTTTGTTCTCTTTCTTGAATCTCCGTCTTTTGTCTTGTTTTCTCATTTTCCTTCCTGTTTATGTGAAAGCTTCATCACGATTGCTGTTAACGCAGGTACAGTTCGACTAACCTAGCCGGTTACATGGCCTCACCTCAGTGGTCGCGTCTAGCAGGTAAGATTATATCAGTTTTGTGTCAGTGAATGATCCCTTGCAACAAGAAAATTGTTTTTATATATCGCTAATTGGTAGCTTCATTGCACTAGTGTAATTGTACTTGCTAAGTAGTGTTAGCTGCTTGTCCTACTCAAAGTTTGAAATATTGCCTTTACCGTCTGGTGGTTTTAAACTAGGGAAAGATATGCCAAGGCCAACAAATAGGGGTCTACTGCAATTCATCAACCAACAATGCACAATAATTTTACATAAAACACTTTTAAAACACTTTAAAACACTCCGACATGTTTCGATCTTGTCAGATCATCATCAGGGAGCTTTGTCCCTTGCTAAAGTTATATTACGGTATTCACATTCAATTCTTATTTGCAAACGAGGTGTTGTGGCAGCATATCATGTTGTGTGGGAATGTGTTGTGGAGCAGTGGCTAGGTGTGCGTCGTACAACACATTCCCACACAACATGATATGCTGCCACAACTCCTCGTTTGCAAATAAGAATTGAATGTGAATACCGTAATATAACTTTAGTAAGGAACAAAGCTCCCTGATGATGATCTGACAAGATCGAAAAATGTCGGAGTGTTTTAAAGTGTCTTAAAGTGTTTTAAAAGTGTTTTATGTGAAATTGTATGTGCATTCGTTGGTTGATGAATTGGAGTGATTTTGCGAAAATGCACGGTGCTACAATAAGATTTTTTGTGTGTCTTGCCTTTGTTCCTCTACTGAGTTTTTAGACAAAGGGATGCTTTCGCTTAAGTTCAAGTATGTTCATTTTAGAATTCGTGTTTCTGGCGAGGTAACCGCTTTGAGCAATCCTCGATGAAGACGACAGACGATCAAATAGTGAAGGAATTGCCCGCCTTACACAGAACTCGATCGGTCACAAGGCCATTCGACCCCGTCGTGAACCGATCTGTCCCAGTAGATGTTGCCTTGCGCAACATTCCCTAATGTGTTAACACCTCTCAAAATCGTCAGTTTGAAGGGGCTCCACTTTTCGGCTGCCCACGACTGCTTTTTAGAGGCATTCACAGAACAGATGCGATGAGCGAATGTAAGATATGACACTAACGTCTGTCTGTTCGCGTCTATCAATATGTGTCTCCCTACACACACACATATATATATACATATATACTCCATGGTGCAGAGTCCTTCTTGAGAAGCTAACAGTTCCTCAGCTAATCAAGAAATTCCCCGCATTTTATGAAATCCGAAGTTTCGTTACCGCGTTCACAAGAGCACGCCACCTGTCCCCATACTGAGCCTGATCAATCCAGTCCATGCCCCTCCCATCGTACCTACTGAAGGTCCATTTTAATATTATCCTTTCATTCCAAATGATCTGTCCAAGCCCGGCGCTCTTTAGTGCAGTTTGTAAATTGTTAAATCTTATGGCGTGGAGTTGTTAGTCCCTGGCCCAATCCTCAAACTGGAGAACCACCCCTCACTGACTGTCCGCGATGCAGTTTATTCGGGGCTACCTTCTGGAGACCGTCTACTCCGAAAGATGGGTTAGCGCCACGACGCGGTAACAGAGACCCACTTATGACAGAGTTGCAGCCGTCGTTAGACAACGAAGGAGGAAGAACAAACGGATCACACACTTAATATGAACCACTCCACAAATCCACAGTTACAACATACCAACCTGTCGTCAGTGACGTCTTACGTAACAGGAAATTCGTGAAGATGTTGGATAATGACGTCATAAACATTTCGTGTGAGGCTGATAATGCGTACCGATTTTATAAATGACATGCCTGTCAATTTATGTCCGAAACGTCGCGTATGTCATTCCGATTTTCTCCGCTTGGATGCCTAACAACAGCGGCTACGTAATGAACTCGCTCTGTAACTGCTGTGTTATACAAACGAAAGTATCCCGCGCACAACAACAGGGCTGCTGATAACTTCTCAAAGAGCTTTCTTTTCCTCTTTTTAACCTATAAACAACGCATGAGAAGGTAATTCTGTTTTCCTCGTTCTGATACATGTTACAAAAAGCTGGTATAGTCTAACAATTGTGTCTTTTTAGATTATTATTTAAGGAAGCTGTCAGTTGCTAACATTACATAGCGTCGGTGACAGGTGAATGAATGGGTGTGGAGCAACGGTGAAATGATACGGACTGGGGAAAACCGAAGTACTTTGAGTAACACCGGTCTCAGTGCTACCTTACCCACCGTAACTCTCACGTGGACCGGTCTTGAATTGAAATCGGGCCTTCGCGGCGACAGACAGGCTGTGGCGCAGTCGGTTGAGGCACTGCGTTACAAGTCGGAGGGTCGCGGGTTCGATTTTTCATTGACAGAATCCTTCCGGCCGCCCTATGGTCCTGGGATCGACTCACCCTCTAACAGGAATGAATACCAGGAGTATTTCCTTTGGGAGGTAAAGGCGTAAATTGTTAAATCTTATGGCGTGGAGTTGTTAGTCCCTGGCCCAATCCTCAAGCTGGAGAACCAACCCTCACTGACTGTCCGCGATGCAGTTTATTCGGGGCTACCTTCTGGAGACCGTCTACTCCGAAAGATGGGTTAGCGCCACGACGCGGTAACAGAGACCCA
>Ga0123357_10010142_pt1 | contig 11954 bp, 9 predicted proteins | sample TergutEmb28metaG_FD_89873 | JGI IMG/M metagenome (GOLD analysis project Ga0123357, IMG submission 89873) | Embiratermes neotenicus P4 segment gut microbial communities from Petit-Saut dam, French Guiana - Emb289 P4 | ecosystem: Host-associated > Arthropoda: Insects > Digestive system > Gut ...
ATATAACAGCAGTTCAGCTCACGCTAGGCTTTATCGGAATGCGCGGTAAGCTTTGTTACGTCACAGCTGGGCAGTCATTTGTCATGTATATTGCTTGGAACCCTAAGGACAATTATGACATGATTGCGAGTGTTTTTGTAGTTCAATTTAGTGGCTTTATGTCACTCACAAGTTAGTTTGATGTTAAGTACAGATATTAACATTACAGAAACCACATATTCCTGCCAGTTTTAATGTGTATTTGGTAATCAATAAGTGTGTAACAGCTGTCAAAGTTTCAAACTTCTCTGGCCATTATCTCCGTAACCGTTCAACTTTGGACATAGGTGTTTTGGGTTATATCGGTATACTTTAATATAAGGAACACTCTCCCGAAGTCTGGCACATTCCTCCTGGGACACCCTGTATATATATCATATATTCTCTCGGATCTAATTATTAGGCGATTAAAAACGTTTTCATGTTGAAAAAGGCGATCTATGATCCTACCCACTGAACAGCAACAGTTTAACGCACAGGATGACTATAGGGCGGTAAATATGGCCGAACAGAAAATGCATCTATGGGAATACATATTTATGACACTGATATAATAAGTAAGCAACTTAAATGTGTTGGAACAGTTTATTTTAAAAAATAATCTACGGGCGTTTTTCCTAGTCTCTAACAAACGCTTACCTAACGCCTGTGACTGAACGTGCCTTATATTCGTATCTTCTAAATACACCTTTAAAAAACTGAAAAAAAAAAACATGTAAATATTCACAGAGCGATTGATACTTCACCAAACAGGGCGGTACAGCGGTCAGCATTCCTGTTACGTATACGCGAAACATCGGCATGAAGTCTCTCAGATCCTGAACGATATATCTCCTGACGGAATTTTTCTTCATTCTCTACACACAAATCCCTGGACTGTAACTCCTATCGGACTAAGACCGCTCTCTTCCACATCCTTTCCAAACTACCCGTCACTTTCATTCTACCATTCAGCGTTTTACAATCCGACATAACAAATGCGGTTTCATAAGAGAACTTCCTACACTGAAAGATGGAGGCTGTAAATTCCTCCAGAAGTTGGTAATGGTCTACAAAATTACACGGCCTCACATCCCCAGAACTTTATAATCTTAAAACATAAGAAAATAAAGTAATAAATAAACAAGACAGGCAATGTACGTACAACGTAACAGTGCGGCACGTACGCGTAAATTGTTGTAGTGGAAAAGCAATAAGTATTACAGATTCTGAGAGAGAGAGAGAGAGAGAGAGAGAGTGTGTGTGTGTGTGTAGTACGAATGCGCCATTATTATAATGTCCTCTGTGGCCTGTCTGGCTCTACCACATTTCTCTACATTATCTCAGGAACAGCACGATTATCGGAAACAAAAAGTTATTGGAATTATAAAGAGTGTTTTCATTTTCTACACAACTTTTGTTTGAAACATTCTCAATCTATGAAACATTGAGGAAGATATTATCACAACTGTACATACGTCTTCCGGTCAGATTTTAATAAAACTTCAATTTGCAAGACAGATTTTCGAAAAATACTCAAATATCAAGTTCCATGACAATCCGTCCAGTGGGATCCGAGCTCTTCCACACGGACGGACGGACAGATGTGACGAAGCTAACAGTCGCTTTCCGCAATTTGCGAACATGCCTAATAAAACGTGAGACTTTAATCTCTAAACTTATTCCCGAAAGTCACTAAACCGAAAAAAAAAACACACACACACACGGAATTGTTATTTGCCATTAAATTCAGGATCATGAATGACACCTGTCTTACCGATCTCTTACACACACTCTGCTCTAGTAGCAATCTGACATCATCAACGAATATAACCCACTTCACCGCAAATAACATAAAACGTAACTTTCTGATTTGGAAGTGCCAACAAGAGGGTCAATGAAGGCAGTGCCAGCTGTCAGGACAACACAGAGGCACTTACCGGATAGTCAAACTTTGAGTCACCCTGCAACCTACGGCTAATTACATTAACCGCACGCAATTTGTTCAAATGTTTAGTTGCGAATACACTACACAGACACACAGTAACGCTCTGCGGGAGTCAGATGATGTTCGGTACACTCAGGAACAAGATCGAATGGACATAACTCGGACACGAGAATGAGGTATTTGAACATATGATCTGAACCCAAGAAAACGACAGAAGACCCCCAAAGGTGCTGAATGAGTGGAGAGAAAGCCTGCTTCGTATCCTAAAACTCGCACGTCAAACCTCGGCCATGATACTTGTTACACTACCAGTTTTCGTGGTTTCCCTGAGTCACTCCAGGTAAATGGCGGGACAGCACCTCAAACAAGGCCACAATAAGTTCCTTTCAAATTATTCCCAGCGCAACATTCATTAATCATACCTTCGACGGTATGTGGCCTGAACTACTGGGAGTGTCGTTAAATAGATCATAAACACAACGCATACAAGATAAGTTGTGTTTGTGTCACAATTCCATTCACCTTACCTCATTCCACACTATCCTATCGCAGACCTTACAACATCAGAAACTTATTTCGGCACGGCTGTTGGCACATGCTTGGTGTCATGAGGAAGGGGCAGTGTGATGTGAGATACTTGAGCTGCTTGTTCAGACATGGAATTGTGGGTTCACTTTTAATCGCTGCATACGTTGATCAAATTTTTCGTACAGCAATTATTGTATTTAAAATCTTTTCGCGTACAAAAATGGAAGAATTACAGAATGACTGGTATATGAACTCTTGTTAAGTAGAAATACCGATGAGCCTGTAGACATAAAGCTTCATAATACAGTCTATAATTATAATTATTATTATATGTTAATTGTAAACAACACTGGAATATGAAGGTGGATGACACCTTAAACAAACGTCTTGTCGCCCATTTGAATGACTAGTCTTGCCGAATCCAGTGTTCTGTCTAACACATCCCAACACAGTATGAGAGATAATCTAACTGCCCCTCTTCATTCGAACAGGGCGTAAATGAATTCATACCAGTAATGGCGTTCAGCAATTGTGAGTTAAGAGAAAATCAGTGCAGTAAAGTCACACTTTACTTAAGGGTGTAAATCAAATGTTGGCCCGTATTTTCTACATTTTTTTCGCCCTATTCGGATTAACTTCGGCAAGTCATGTCTACAAAAATGTACCGAGTGACTGCGAACTTCGTGAAAATCGCAGTGAAAGCCGTACCTCGCCCAGAGGTGTAGACGGAATTCTAACCGAACTTACGTTGATTTACTATGTGGGTAAAATCTGGAACATATCAGCATATAATGCCGCTGGGTATTCGCAAGCATCGCGAAAATCGGCAGAGAAAAGTTCGGACTTATCTTTAGGGCGCAAAAAAATTACATTTAGGTGTACACCACGACATCGTGACAATATGAAAGTAAAGCACGCCTTGGTAAAGTCTGTGTACCATATCGCGGAGCACACCATTTGCAATCCTGTTACAGGCAGGGGATCTCGAAAGTCTTTATTCGCATCGAGAGCCTCAAACACTGCTGTCACTCGCAAAACAGACTTATCAAACGAAACATGTTCTCCAACAGACCAGCAGATGGACATGGTCCTTATATAACACGTTCACTGTACGGACTTCATAAAAAGAGCACAAGAAACAGTACGCACATTTATCTAGCTCAGCGAACTAGCGTTAACGGTAACGATAACTATACTGCAAAAGTATCTGATTCGAATTTCGATCGCTTTACCGGGAACTCCTCCTTTAACCTCTTCGCAGCTTTCCCCAGACCCCTAAGGTGGGCAAAAAGTACCAGGACAGTAGCCGCAAACAGCCACTGCCGAACCGTCCGTCCCAGTCTTTGCACTTGTTGCTCGTCATCTTCCCTTTTTATTCGACGTTATGTAACTAATGCAGTTGGAACTCGAAATCTGAGAAATCATTTTTTTTTCGTATGTGACGCCACGTCACTGCGTATTTTCTTCCCGGAGTTTCGAGACCACCACGAATCTCTCAATGTCTCTAACTAAATACCCAGTCACACTGTCGCATCGCAGAACGACTGAGACCTGATCCACACTGCTGCGAAAATCTTAAAACTCGCAAGGGACGCCGTTCATTGCATATTTAAGGGCCCCTTCAGTAGCCCTGATTAAGATGCGTAGAATGAAAGGAATAGGGAATAAGGAATGCAGAAGAACGCAGTTAGCAGTCGTGACGTAATTTGATGCCCTAATTCGGCATCTGCCTGAAATGAGTGAAAAAAGCAATCCCATTACAGGCCTGGATAGGCCCTGAGGGTTCCAGGAGGCTGAGGCTCCCAGATTTCAAGACAATCGGCACACGCAGGTGGTAATGTTTCCAGCCCTACGCACCGGCCGCCTTTACCCCAGTAAATATTCCTGGTACTCATTTCTGTTAGAGACTGGGTCGACCCCTGGGCCATGGTGCGGACGGAAGAATTATGTCAACGAAAATTTCTAATGACACCATCGGGAATCGAACCCGCGATCTTCCGGCTTGTAGCGCAGTGCCTCGTCCAAATGCGCCACCGCGTACCCCAGAGACTGAAAAAAAAAACACGAAAATCCTGGCAGGACAGCCGGTCATGGGACCGAGGTCTGATTCCTGAACATACCGAATACGAATCTGGAATGCTAACCACTCGACCGCGACGACCGATTAAACAGGTTGTTAAATAATTTTAAAGATTAATTTATCTCTCTCTCTCTCCCCTCTCCCCTCGCTCCTGTACGTCTGACGCCAGAACTCGACTCCAACAGCAGCATACAACATAGCCATGTATGAACTTTACCAGGAGAGCGTACTAAAATTACTTCCATACAAACACGCGTTGGGCTATGTCATCTGTATTAAACAAACAGCTTTCTGTGACGTCAGTGCCACAGAATGATGTGCTGCATTTGAAAATCGCAACTCACCAAATAATGCAACACAATACAGTGACCCACAACAGGAATTCCTAAACCGTGGTTCGTGAAACACGAAACCATAAATTTCTACGACCCAAAGATCAGGACGAGATACTAGTCAGCTCTGGAATTATAACATGCGAACAGGCGGAGGTCGCTAAGGTTAACGCGCAACAGAAGGCTCCAAAACATGTTCTTTGCGATCTGGCATCCCTCCTGGCCTTAAGTTCCTCTGACACAAACACGTCATTCATAAGGATAATTCAATAGCAAACCTACCGATTTACATTTCTCAGTTACAATCCTCCTTGAAGACAAAGATAATGAGCAGTACAAATACAACTCTTCATCGGCTGGTAGATTCTAGTATGGACATAGTTAAAGTATAGAAGCCTTGTATGATGGATATTTTAGAGCGCAGTCTGAGTTTCATGAAAGTCAGCGAAGCTACACTGACCCACAAGTCCACTCCCCGTTACTTTAAATTTAATTCAATCATTTCCTCATATCGCAGAATTAGTCTCCCAAACGGTCCCTTCCCTTCAAAACTTCCGCCTAAAATACTATGAGCATTTCTCAAAATACAATACGACGTAAAAACAAGAACAGGCTATTATTTTTCACACTCACAAGTTGCGACTGTTTTTAATAGACACAGGCACAGCTTAAACGAGTCCTACAGCAATACGTGAACCCACCTGGAGCAGCAAGTTGGCCTTTATTTGCTCAACTACAGAAAAAAAGGCGCGCTGAAAAATTAACGTCAAGTATCATAAACGTATATGTCGAGGCCGTCTTGTAATTAAAAATCATAAGACGAGTCTCTTAATTGCGAAAGTACGTAGATACATATCGTGGACGTGTGAAGACATACGCCAAGCAGTCGGAGTAGCTACGTCTTCTATAAGTAAGCTGGTCAGTCTACTATCAACCGTCTACAACAGTACACAATCAAGACCTTAGCGTGCCCCGTCCTGGAACGGCAACTTCTCCGACACGTGCATGACACAGTCTGAAAGCAGGGTTACAGGCGTAATGTCGTTCTTCGCTTGGCTTAATGAAGACAAAACAAAAATCTATGCGCCGTGAAGCAGCAACTTTTCTGACACTTGTATGACACAGGCAGTCTAAACGGAGCGCTTCAGGCGTACTGGCACATGAAGACTAACGACGTAACTGACAAGCATCCACTGGCACAACATTCAAGTATTAAAAAAAAAAAAAACAGGAACACAATACGGGAAGTAGAAATACAAACCACCTCGTGTTACGGGCGTTCGTTTATCCAAGTTTCCTTACGTCCAAGGACACGCAGACTTAACGATATCTGTGCCTGTCACTCTTGACAACTTTTGAACAAGCTGACAGAATTTGGCGACACGTGTTACGAAGAACATGTCCAGGCTACTCCATCTTTTACATGCTTATCTCTAGGCGCGAATAGCTGCTCGGCTAGAAAAGAAATTCTCCACTTTCAATGGAACTGGAAAGTCGATTTGGCATCTTCACAACAGGCCAAGAGAGAACCCTCCCCTGAGCTCCTGCGCCTGCCGAATGCAGTCCCCACGCTCTCAATTCATTGCTTTGCGTTTTATTTTAATATTATCCGAAGCACATACGCGTTCAGGGTATTACGTATGTATGTAGGTTGGTAGGTACGTACGTACGTATGCAGTCTTACCCTTATGACTTGAGATCAAAATTCTGTATGTAGATAAACCGCATATACACGAAACTACTAAATTATATGTGAAACTTCACGTTACGGAAATATTAAAATTACGGTCTTCGTGCATATGACGCCGTGTAGTTTCTACTCTGAATATGAAGACAGGACACTCCTTCGAAACGTAGGTACCTACAACACAAATGGTGCCACATCCAACAAGACCGCAAACTTACTACAAATTTATAAATAGTTACTGCATATCACATAAATGTGTGTCTACATGTTTCAGAGGAATTATATGGTCTATCATTAGTCCATTCGAACAGCATGAAAATCAGAATCACAAATGCAAATATTATTGAAGAGTCAAAGTTCAGACGTTTGCTATTGTGATTTTGAATGTTATGTTGTTCGAATGGCCTAATGTTGACCACGTTATTGGTCGAAGCACGTGACCACACACTTATATGATACAACACAACAAAATTAGTAGTACTGATAGTAAACAGTAAGTATTTATAATCTATGCCACACAACGAAATATCTAACATAAAAATTACTACAAATTTTGAAGTTAGACATCCCTTTGTGTTCTCGTATAATTAGTTATAAGTAAAAATTACCAAAAGTAAAGTTGTGCTAACGGTTCTTACTTATTAACTAATATTACCAATTTATTGTGTCTTCTCGTCCTACCACAATAGGCCCAAGCTAGCCTGACGTATTCGAGGGAAAGTACAACTAAAACGGCATTAGTGGAACGAGCCCTGCTGCCCATATCATTTAAGTTTAGAAAACCTCTACTATTATGGGGAAACAAAGGCTTAAATCGGACAGTACAGCCAAATAACATCTCGCTCTCTCTCTCTCTCTCACACACACACACACACACACACACACACAAAAGTGCGCGCGGTTTGATGACACTGGCCTCGAAAAACAAATCAGAAACAAAGATGCCAACTGTGCTACGAGTTGTAAATTAGGATTGTCATACAAAAATAACTACAATGATAATGCCTGCATGTGAGTGAATGAGCGACAAACTGATACCGACTTGTCTTCGGAAGGCTTGTCAACTAAATATTCACATCAGTATGCACGCGTTGTCTCGTCATCTCTAGGGACATCGCGGCGTATAGATAAAGAGGCTGCATTGGATATACAGTACATACACTCATCCCACTTCAAACAGGGGCTACCCAGACCAAACGTCTCTCGGCGTTGAAATCTTTCTGTTTCTGTCTTCCCCCTGGCTAAACTACAGCTGGATTCAACTTGACAGCGTACATCAGTGTCAGCTTTCGATGTATATCTGATATAACTGTTGTTCAAGTTTCCTACATTCTCATATCAGAGGCAGCGGAAACAGCGACATTATCTAGCACGAGCTGTTAGTACTGTGTGAGACAAGACGTCTACTCCGATTTGCAAGGCAGCGGTGTGCACGAACAGCGAAGACGGCAAATGCAACGTGCTTTACCCGCAGACTGAATATTAATGTGACGATTGCGTTACTCAAAGGCATTTATCATCGGCAGCGCTGCAGCTCGTTCCGGTCATTTAAGGGTAAAATAACATTAAATGACGTAGAAAATTCCTTTAACCCTTCGAAGCACAGTGGGGCGGGATAAATCAGTCGGTATGGCAACTCACTACGGGCTGAACGGTCCGGGAATCGAAGCCCGGTGAGGGCGAGATTTTCCCCACCCGTCCAGTCCGGCCCTGGGGACCACCCAGCCTCCTACACAATGGGTACCGGGTTATTCCCGCGAGTAAAGGGACCGGGGCGTGGCGTTAACAACCCACTTCACTCTAGCGCCGAGGTTCAAGAAAGAGTAGACCTTCACTTCTGCTATCTCTCTGGGCTTTAATAGCGTGTTCTAGGGTAAATTTACCTTTAAAGCTACTGTAAATACTAACAGCTTTAAAATTACCAAACTGGATTTTATCCACACAGTTTTTGTGTGCTTCGATTTATTCTCGGGGTGGGGAAACGGTTATCTCCCTAAACATGATTAAGCGTGCGGTCTTCCAAGTGAACAAGCAGATTTTTTTAGTTAAACTAACTTCCAAGTCTTACGTACGTGACTGTACTATTTAGGTTAAATATGTAAATGCACTGAATATAGTAGATTATTGAGGACTCGAGAGAAGTATTACTAAGAAAATTTCAGTCCGATATCTTTCAGTTCTATAGATGCCCCATTGTGTATGTCGTGAAGGTAGCTGAGATAAATAGGGCATAGCTCCAAGCATTCTCAACCTCGGCACTAGATGGTGGTAAGCGGTGAGCTTCACGGCCCGGCCGCTTTACCCCAGGAGAAAGAGGCTCTGTTACGCATTGAAAAGCCGGCTGCATGGGCTCCAGACCTCGCCTGAACCCTCTGGTGAAGAGAAAATCTCTGTCCCGTGTCGAAAATTAAAGTAAGATTCGTGGATCATCCAGCTCGCAACCAGTCGCTGTATTTATTACGCTATTCTGGCTCCTTCTGCACCATTTTTACCAATCAGGGGTCCGCAGAACATCGCTAGGAGCTCCGCGAAAAATCATCGCCGAAATAAATAAAAGTTGTAAATTACCGCGAAAAATTCCAAATAGCCCTAAAAATACAGCGTAATTTTTGTATTGAACCTGGCAACTTCCGTGCACTAACAACTACCTAATCGTTTTGCTTTTTTTCACAGGGGGTTACTAGGAATATGAAACATTATTTTCGGGGTTCTTCTATGGTAAAATAAGTTGAGGAACTGTCCTACACTTTAGGCGAATTTAAAAAAAAAACTCTGGCAGCCGATATCTGCGGCCAGCTAATCAGGAATTCGGATGCCGCTCATGTCACAGATTTTACATTGCTCAATGTTAACCCAGCAAAGGTAATAAATAACGGAGGCCTTCTAAGGAACTCTCTATATGAGGATTTAGGATTAAATATGGTCCTAATGTATCGGTCGCTACGAACTCTGTAGCTTGTTTCGTATTCCGAAGGCCCGGGTTCAAAAGACATGTTTTCCGTCGTCTTCCTCAGCCTTTCCAAAACTCCACCAAGATATACATCATATTTGGCGACGGCCGCTTCCCTCCACATAATTAATTAATCATCTGATCGTTCAATATTAGTCTGAACTACTTACGGGTCGTTATATACACCATACCATATCAGAGAGAAGAAGCCACGGCTCCTATTAGGCATTAGCAGCAATTAATAAGGGAAATGGATTAAGAAACTGTTAGCTTGTGAGGTTATCAACAGGCCAGCTATTGCATCATGTACAGATTCGAAAGTATGGCACTCTTAACATGTAACCGTACATGAATAGCATAACCCTTGTGAGCAGTGTCACAGATTAATTAACACTGCAGCATGTCAGGAAAAATTAGCTGGAAAGCCGTCTACAAAACACCGACACCAGGAGTGACGTGAACTCAAAAGCTTCAAGTAGCTTTAAGCCTTCTACAGACATTTAACTTTAGCCACCTATAAACTCAAAGTTTTTATCGGCATAAAAACAGCAGCTAATGAAAATCAAGAACATAACAAACGAGTACTACATCTGCAGCAAGCAGCAACACGAGACAAAGCAGAATAAAGGAGAATGGGTACGTTCAAAGGACTTTGGAATGATTAGGGAGAACTGTACACTAGCCCTATATGAAAAGATGAATATAGAGAGCAGTGAACATTCAGGGCTACTGTCATTCTGCAGCCGCATGCACAATACAAGCATTTAACCAGTTAATATATATAGAACGTAACAATACCAGCATGTTCGTTCGCTGCAGTGTAATTACGTCGAAAACAGCAAGACGTCTAGAGCCAAAAAAAAAAGTGCTAGACATAAAATGGGTTTCAGCTTTCTCAAAAACATATGTTCGTAGCGCTTTCACTCTGATAAATACTGAGCGATTGACGGTCTAGTTTCATGCAGAAACGAATGAAGGACATCATAAACACAGTCCCTAAATTTCTGTCCGACTTTAAACAAAGGTTCAATGTGAAAACAAATTTTAGTAGAACTCGCTAACATGAAGTTTCATGAAAATCCGCTCTACGGTTCTCGATTTTTTTTTCAATGGAAACAGATAGCAAGACACATTGCTACTGGGCACATTTTTACCATCTATCACTACGAAGAAGGTAAAGGTAAATCAGTCCCATTACAGGCCCGAGGTGCCCAGAGGGTTCCAGGAAGTTAAGGTTCCCAGATTACGTGACAATGGCCCAGGATGGTGGTAAGGTTGCCAGCCTTACGCACCGGCCGCTTTTATCCCCCGGAAATACTCCTGGTACTCATTTCTGTTAAAGGCTGAGTCGACCTCAGGGCCATAGTGGGATCCGAAGGATTATGTCAATAAAAAATTCCAAGGACACCATGTGGAATCGAACCAGCGACCTTCCGATCTGTAGCACAGCACCTTAACCACTGTGCTACCGCGGTCCCCATATATAATATCACTGTACTGATATATAGGTATGAATTGACGGAATATAATACATTATACAATTTTTTTGTAGAACTCGCTAACATGAAGTTTCACGAAAATCCGCTCAATGGTTCTCGATTTTTTTTTTACATGGAAACGGATAGCAAGCCACATTGCTACTGGGCACATTTTTGCCATCTATCACTACGAATAAGCCAAAACATAAATTTAATTTTACCGCCGCAAACCTAAACTGTAAACCTAACATCATACGAAAGAGGAGCAGTTCCTTAGCCCATAAAAAATTCTTTTGTCTTGAAGCTATGTGAGTCTTGTTACACAAGAATAAAATATTGAAACAAAACTGTGGCAATAAAAACGTTCCTCTGCGAGATTCCGCTGTCTAAACTCCGTACTAGCCCACCTTACTTCCTTACAAGGAAGCAAGAATTTCCTAGAAAGATCAACAGCCTATCTTCTTACCGCAAATATTTCAATATACACATATACAGTATTAGTACCGTTATTATATCACTTTTGCAATGAATTTCTTTACTTCGGTACATGTTCAATTTGTCCGATACAATCTCAAAGTTTCAATATTTCGCCGTGTTTTTACTTGTTTAATTACAAGCAATACGACACATATTTTTACTGCGTGCAGAATACTGAAACCTGAATCTTTATGTAGACTATCCTCCAGTGGCATGAAGTTCATACAAATTTTCGTGAAAATGGATCAAATGGTTCAAAAGATTCAATGGAAAACACATACACAGTACTGGTGATCTCATAAAGCTACCATTTTCGTTCCTTTTTAAAGGAAGGAAAGACTACGCTCAAGGTATGCTTCTGATATCGCTACGCACTGTGTGTGTGTGTGTGTGTGTGTGTGTGTGTGTGTATGTGTGTGTGAGTGAGGGAGAGGGAGACAGTAAGTCAGTGACATG
>Ga0123357_10010144_pt1 | contig 11954 bp, 5 predicted proteins | sample TergutEmb28metaG_FD_89873 | JGI IMG/M metagenome (GOLD analysis project Ga0123357, IMG submission 89873) | Embiratermes neotenicus P4 segment gut microbial communities from Petit-Saut dam, French Guiana - Emb289 P4 | ecosystem: Host-associated > Arthropoda: Insects > Digestive system > Gut ...
TCATGGAAAGTCTGTTGTAGAATGGATCGGAAAAGGAATGAGGTGTGGAGAGGATTCATGGAAAGTCTGTTGTAGAATGGATCGGAAAAGGGATGAGGTGTGGAGAGGATTCATGGAAAGTCTATTGTAGAATGGATCGGAAAAGGGATGAGGTGTGGAGAGGATTCATCTAGTTCATTATACTGAATATGGAAATGAAAAATTGTGTTCCATACACAGGGAGTTTTTTTTTCATTCCGAGCGATTATTATTATGCCTAATTAAGCAACATCAAATACTTTGTGCAGTAATTGCTGAATGTGTGGCTGATAACGGGGACAGTAGTAGGGGCAACCTAGATGAATAAGGAGTCTTTGAGTAGTGTCAGATTAAAAAACTGTCATTACTGGCACTTGTCCCTATGGCGTGCGAATGAAAGCTGAAGACGAAATGTGAATGTTTATTAATTAGTCAGAAATGTATTTTAGTCCTTTTTTTGTTTGTTTTATGAAGAAGGGAGTTTGTGCTTGATGATATCCAAGTCCTGAAGATGTTAGATGAATACATCAAAGTGATGCCGCCGATCGAATGGATAGCTATCGCCTGCATCGCGCCCACGTTACAGAAAAGCCCAGCTGCGGTTGTCTTACGAAGGCATATTACCTGCATTGAGCTTTATGTACTGTCAAGGATACTCGTACAAATATACTCTTCCAATGCATGGTGCACAATGCAAATAGAGTGCCACAGTATATACACACATAAAATGACACAACGCTCTTTTTATCCACCTATAACCAACGGATAACCGCTGCCCTGAACACATGATAAATAATATTAATGGCTCACTGTAGTTGCACTTGATTATAATAAGAACGTCGCTGTCTTGGATCGGCACTCTGTACTGACGGTGGGCTTCCTTCTTTAGTTACGGACTAAAAGTGTTTATACAGGTTTCTTTTACCGTTCTGCATTTGGTTGCAGTCACAGAACGCCCGTTGCAAACATCATACAAGCAGCTTATAAAGCTATGTAATAAGCGAAAGTGAGCATATGTTAAATAACTCCAGTAAGCGGGTCCTTCTTCAGAAGTTAGATGGTCTGTCTTTCAATAAATCCGCCGTCTTTTGTGAAACCCGAAGTCTCATTTCCGTGTTTAGGTCAGCAACCCAACACTAATGTTCTGTCCTATGCCAGAAGTATCAAGTGCACATCATCAGCACTCATACCTTAAGATCAAATAGTTTCCGACATAATTCCGGGAAATTCTACTACCCTTTCACTTAACATATATTAATAAGCGTCAATTATGTAGTACTTGCGGCTAAATAATTAGACTCTCACTGTCTCAAACTCTCACTCTGTCCCACTCTACCTTTATACGTATGTACATAACCTTTACGTACGTATATATAAAGATGTATGGCTTCAGTGGTCTAGCAGTAGCGTGCTGGCCTTTAGTATCCAAGTTTGCGGGTTCAAACCCGGCCGAAGCCTTCGGATTTTCAGGGCGAAAAAATCCTCAGCACGCCTTCCTTCGGAGGGGAAGTAAAGCCGTCGGTCCCATGTCGTAGATTTGCGGGATGTAAAATATCTCTAAATTTATGTGGAAGTCGGAATTTAGGAAAAATTACTACCGGACAACTTTCTCGCCCACAGTTCCACCTTTCGCTGCTAGGATCTCGGACGGAGGCACCTGGCGGCTAAAGTGGGAACGTCTAAGGGCGGGAGAAAGCAATGGCAAATTACTCCCAAGAACGTGCCCAGGATGCAGTGTGCCAGAGCCATACGGGTCACATGACTGGGCTCTGGTTCCTGCCAAGCCCGGCCTTCAAGGCTGAATACTAATGAATGAATATAAAGATGGAGCTGTTCCTGTTCACCCTATGAAGTCACACAAGTGAGTGCAGGTGTAACCGCACTCATTCCTAATTTCGCTTTACCCGTGATACCCACAATACAGGAAATTTTGAGCCCCACAGATTGTCCCTGCCGGGAGCAGAACCCTAAACCGTCCAGCCTGGAGCGTAGTCAGTACAGCGAGTACCATACTCCCTGCCCAAAGTGGTGATATATATATATATATTGATATATATATATATATATATATACAGGATGTTCAACTTAAAAGTGGACCTATTTACTAAGATTTACAACATGTTATATTACACAACCAACCTGAATTTACGGTAAGTGGTTATCTTGCAGTATCCCTGGTGTTAACACTGATTTCTGCCGATTACGATTCTTGTCCAAAAGTGAAACTGTTTTACGGAAATTTTTAATCATTTTTGCAATATCACTTTTTACTGGCGCCTGCCTTCCAAGTTTTTCAAAAAACTTTGTCTACAGTGGACGTAAGACACCGTTTTTAAATAACTTTCAAAATAAATACACGTCCTTCCACGGTTAACCGCATTATGAAAGCGTAAAAAATGGCGTTGTTCAAACACCAACACTCACTGTCAACTGATTAAACTGATACAGATGGCCGAGACCGGTTCTCCCCTCTCCTGCAACAGTCTTGCCAACTCCTGCACATGTAGTAGTATAATGTCATACCAGAAGAACCATTATAAATAGCATCTGACGTGATATATTCACGGCTTAGTTAACGGTCCACTTTTAAGTTGAACACCCTGTATAAGGATAAATGATCTTACCTTGAATGTCGTCGATGCAGATATGGAGATCCTCCCTGAAGACGGGCAGATGCGGGAGACACTGACAAGCGCAGTCCTTCCTCTCAGCCACCCCTGCGGTGCCACTGCTGCTGCTCATACATACGTCCTTAGAGCAAGATAAACCTGCAGGACAAGCAACATACATCGTGTGCTGGAGTCAACAACATTCCCACTACCTGCTATCTGATTGCTGTCAACATGCACGTGTATTTACTGTGTCTTAATAAATAGTTACCATTTAGATCCGTGTCTATTATAATATGATGTCCAATATTCGCTGTTTCAATCAATTACGTTTGTACAATGTACTCATTTCTTATATGGTGATATGTAATTCATGCTCAGCTGTTTATATTATTTACATACAAATTATTCACTCTAAATTTTAGTTTCCTATCATTTTAATAGGAGACTGGCATTCCTGTCAACTCTGTTTCTGTGTATAAATTGTTTGAGCTTTCGTCAGGAGGGTCAGTTCAAAATTCTTTGCAACATATGAAGAATGTTGTTCTTGCCCCATCATCCCATCATCATAAAACTCTTATCAACACATTTAGGAAATAAGTACCTTCTTCTTTCTTGATAAGAGTTTCCCCCAAATATCTGCACCCTCTGTATGTCTCTCCCCTCCCTCGCCCTCAAAAAAGGAAGAGGAATATTTTCTTGTCTTATTGGTTCTTCTATCCACTCCTACTTTCACGTTTTTATTTGTAGCCACGCTCTACGTAGAAGAATAATAAGGGACGAACAAATATATGAAGTAAGGAATAACAAACAAGGAAATGGATGAAATGAAGAAAAAATAAGAATATTTATAAATGTGGATACATTTGAAAGGAATAGAACGAAAAACATAAAATAAAAATATCCATCCATCCATCCATCTGGGGGACTGCGGTAGTACAGCGGTTAAGGTGCTGTGCTACAAATCGGAAGGTCGCTGGTTCGATCCCGGCTGGTGTCAGTGGATTTTTCATTCACATAAAATCCTTCCGATCGAACTATGACCCTGGGGTCGACACAGCCTCTAACAGAAATGAGTACCAGGGGTATTTCCGGGGGGTAAAGGCGGCCGGTGCGTAAGGCTGACAACCTTACCACTATCCTGTGCCGTTGTGACGAAATCTGGGAAACTTAACATCCTGGAACTCTCTGGGCCACTCCAGGCCTGTAACGGGACTGCTTTACCTTTACCTTTATCCATCTATCTATCCATCTATCTATTTATCTAATTTCGAACTGTAATGTGAATTTTCGGCATTTACGAAGGGCTCTTACCTTCAGCGGCAAACATGTCTCCTTTGTGTTGCCTGCTAATTGTGACAATCGGATGGTCGGCTTTTGAAAGTCGCCACAGGAGGAGCCACACGAGAACAAGGACGCAGCGCGCCGCCACAGCCCACCCTGCCAACTTCATTTTTGGAGGATCCTCTCCGTCATGACCCTGGCACTTGCTAGCATTTCGCCGGCAGGATCATCCGCATCTGCATACAGAATTTTCATGTTATATACAACGGAGCCTGTGATCAGCTTCAAAGCAAATATAGCGCGTAGTGCGGGTTGATTTCCTGTAAACTATCGTGGTTGTTTTGTGTTTGTGTATGCAGAAAAGGGGTCACGCTGCAAGATTCTTCTTCTTCTTCTTCTTCCTTGTTTAATTTTAAGGAAAGTGCTAGGTGACTGAAGATCTCTATAATCTACATAAAAAACAATCATATTTTCTATATACCTGTAACATATTAGACAAATCTGAAATTTTATTAACACTATTAGTGAACCTAACGCAATGTAATAAGGAAAGTGAATGAAGGTATATAGGTTACAATAAAGAAGCTAATGATTATGTTAAGTTTTGGCAGTAAGAGCACTAAGGTAAAGAGTCCCTGAGAGTGTATTTCAGTATTGATAACTGCAGCCAGTAGATCGAGGGACTGGTCAATAAGTGATATATTTGTTAAAACAGGATAACAACTGCATCCTGCAGAGAACTTGATGTCAGCAGACGCAATGTTTGTGCTCTGACCAACCAATGAATAAGAATTTGTGAGTCATGGTGAGAATTATTCGACTAAGCCAAACATTAGGTGCCCCTGACGTGTCTTAAATAATTTACCAGAAAAGAGGTCTAGGATTTTCTACAACCATTACACCGGAAGAATTAATTATCCACCTGAAAATAGGCATTAAATGTAAATTGGTCCCTGTTCACGTCATATGAAGACTATGGAGAGTAGAAGGTTTCCACACAAATTTGTAACAACTTCGTGATGGCTTAACATGCAAGACGGATCGAGCTTTCCTTGATCACCTGATGATCGAAGATGATTATAAAAGGCGAATTGACTAATTGATTGAATGACAGATTGGTTCCTAGTTTACTTAAACTGAAGATATCATGTAGTATCCACTTTCAAGCGAGATGTTATTGGATCGTGAGTGGGTAAATATCTGGAAAGAATCAGCCGTAGCAAATTTCACGTTACACGTGTCAGCGCTTGCCATCTGAAGGGAGATTCTCCATAGCAGCTCTTTCACTTGACTATAAATAAACAGATAGCTAAATAAATACGGACAGGGTAAACGCGCGAAATAAAAAGAAAGAAGAAAAAACAATGATACAGAAACTTATAAGCACCATTCGCTTGTCATTCATAAGTAATCGAAACGCTCTTACTTAGAGTACGCAAGATTTAAACCTGCTGTATGTAGAACAACTCATGAACTAAAGATCCCTGTTTCAGACCGCAACATGACGTACGGCGCGGCCACTGGAATAGGCGAGTGTTTGCTGCTTGAAGCAATGAAGATAATGTCAAGCGAAAGGAAAGAAAAATGAGTTCCTCCAGACAGCGCGCTGGCATTACCTTCATCACATTCCGCAAGGTTCATGGGCAAACAGAGAAGGAGCGATGTTTATGATTTATGATGCAGATGATGTTGACAATTCTACAGCAAAGAATTATTTATCCAGCTACTTAAACCAAACATGATTTCCTAAAGAATGATGGATGGAGAGTAGAAAGAAGGCGCTCGTCCGCGCCAAATTTGGTGTGTGCTTTCTCAAACCGTGAGAAGCTGCTTTTTCAGAAGGCACGAATTATTTCAGACGGCCTCTACACTAGTAGGCAAAATGCGACACGTACAATATTCGGGCTTGAAAATAAATAATACGTTGCATTACGCAAAGAGATTTCATATGCCGCCAAAATCGAACACCTTGATTTGATGGTACCAGTAACATCTGGTGAAGAGCAGAGTTCGTAGATTTCTTCACTGTTTAAATTCTTCAACCTTCTTCTCCTCTGAGGCAAAAAAAATTTTTCTTCAATACTCTATTAACAAAAACCGTCATTGTGATTTATGTAGTTCGCGCACCAACAAATGCACTATTTATTAACTTGGTTAAAAGTCTTAAATTTACATTAAAATACACAATAATATTGCTCCTACATGTTTCGGTCCTTATTGGCCATCATCAGTTATCTTTATCTGTACCTAACTAAAGTTATATTTATGTTAAAACACTCGGTAAAATTAGGTTTATATATATATATATATATAAACCTAATTTTACCGAGTGTTTTAACATAAATATAACTTTAGTTAGGTACAAGTAAAGCTCCTAGATGATGGTCATTGAAGACCGAATCATGTAGGAGCATATTATTGTGTATTTTAATGTAAATTTTAAACTTTTAACCAAGTTAATAAATACTGTATTTGTTAGTGTCTGAACTATGTAGATTTCAGAATGCACGGTGCAACGATAAAACCTGTCATTGTGAGTTTCATTCTGGATTTGAGAGACGAACGTTCATCCTCGTAAATTTGGTCAATTTGAGGTCATATTGACACTGTCAAGCTCTCCGTACGTCTAGAGAAATGGTCACCCATTTAAAAACGGGTGAGGATTATTGTGGGCCGTGCGCTACTGTTCATTCGGTTTACTCGCACCTGCCATCCCACTGTGTACAGCCCCATCTCCATTTGCATTCAGCCTACTTGCCGTTCTATCATGGAAAGATAAGGTCCACCCTAGAGTAAACCACGAAGACCTAAAGAGGGAGTAGAAGTATAGCCCTACTCTTTCTTTAACCTCGGCACTAGATGGGGTGGTGGTCAAGGAAACGCCCCGGCCGCTTAACTCATCGGGAAAGAGATTCAGTATCCATTTTATAGGAGGTCGGGTGGGCCCCAGCGCCGGTGTGCATGGGTGCAGAAAACTTTGTCGCCAGTGGAATTCGATCCCCGGACCATGGTGGCAAGAGCCTCACCCAATAAGGCTATTTTTCCTAACACGTTTGGATAAACATAAGTTGTAAGACTCCATTCCGGCTGCCTGCACTCCGATTCTAAATTTTCCCTGCGATAACATACAAGACCTATCTCCCTGTCTTAGTAGACAGAAATCAGCCATTCCCTTCATTATTATTTGTTGTTTTGTTCATCATTTTTATTTCTTTAAATACAAGAGACATTAGTATAAATGAGAACAGGCAAATCGAAGGGAGTTAGCTAGGCAGACGGGTGACACATAAAGTTGTAATTATTTCCGTGATTGACTCTAGTAATAAAAATACATAAGCACATATGGATTACCATTTAATACGGGTCAACGTCAGAAATGACATAGAAATTTTTATTGTTGTCTCTAATGAAACAATGAAAGATAAGGAAGGAACATACAACACACTTGAAAAATCGGTTAATCAAAATGTTAGTAAAAGAACCTGGATGGAAAAGATCACTTCGAAATATCTGGCTCTGGCTGGTATTGGAGGGAGATATCAAAGTGGATTTTAAAGAAACGATGTGCGAGCACATGGGCCGGACCACCAACCAGTCTTTTACTCTATAAACGACACTGCGACCGGGTAGACTAGCAATAAAAAATTCAGAACATCGGAACGAAATATTAGCGGTCATATGGAGGGAAAAACGGTAACTGATACAGCGAATCCGTGAAGGCTGACCGTGGAGACAGACTTAATTGGGAGCGTGACGTCACGTCCGCGCATTTATTCCCCCGACTCGGACGTGAAATGTCGTCTGTACCGCATCCCTGTAATTCTTATAATACTAATGTATGGTTATAAACGAAACGTTCACCATCAGCTGAACATGACTGGCTCCGGAAAGGGAAAAGCGTTATACGTTTTAACTCGTCTTTATATTACTCGGGGATTTCAAGACGCGTGCACCTCTCACGCCTCTGAGGACATCTGGCCTTCAGCTCTTCTGGCCGTACCATTTAGATATCAGCGCAATTATATTGTACTGTACTCTTGATTATGTGAGTTACGCAAGGACAAACTGAATGCATATACCAGAGTTTTCACTGGAAAGTTAAAATTTGCTCATCTCAGTAAGAGATTGCCCCATTTATGAAAGTCGAGATTTCATTGCCCCCTTAGCAACAGCCCCCCCCCCCCGCACTAGACGTTACTTGAACCACGTGTTCCCACTCGAAATCCTAAGCTCTTTTCCTGTAACATAATCTTTAATTTTTTTCTTCCACCCGTGTTTTTCAACCAAATATCTCATTCCTTTAAGTTTCGTAGTAAAATATTTTATTATGTTCATTTTAATCCATATGCGTCACATCCAAATAATGGGAAGTTATTCCTCATATCAAACAATAACACCAAAGACGCGTGATGTACATAGCTGATGGATCTTGTAACTTCTAATTTGAAGTTTGTTGAATGGCTCATAAAGCGACCAGTCGAAGAATTTCGTACAAAGAAATTGTGCCCACGTTTATTAAGTGTTGTGTTTCAGCACCAAAAATTCCTGATTAACATGGCCTGTGTTGGGTTCTCAATGTCCTTTACATTTGTTTTCTCTCGCGCGGTTCATTTTCAGAATGAAAATTTGAGATCAACAATCTTAATTGCAGGGACAGCAACTCAAATAAAACTTAACTCTGCTAGCTCGAATCCTGTTTTACTCCAACATGCACCATAAAATGCAAAGTGCTTTCCTACAGTTTGCAGCGAATTTAACCACACGCGTTTTGTTTGTAAGCAAGGAAGCATCTTGCATCGGTTCCCAGTTGAAGACCACCTACTGGCCACCAGTATATAGCAGAGGGAGCCCTTAGGCGGACTGAATTTTATTCTAAAGGTATTGCTATGTATGCATCTCTTCTATACAAACAAGCAGTTAATAAACCTGCTACTCGTTGAGTTTATAGTAACTGGCACCATGCAGGGTATTATGTCGTTGCTTTGTTACGTGCGAAATGCGGGCAAAGGAACAAGTCTTTCAGAAGCAAACTGACCATGTTATTGTGCGCATCAAATGCAGCTGAGCGTGAATTAGAGTAATGAGATGAACATGTGACGTGTGCTGATCACTGACATCGAGCGATGTGTTTGACGGCTCATATCTGCAGCGTCACATTTACAGCTCTATTGTGTACGGTGGAAACTAAATTTCATCTCCTCAAAGCCCCACAACAAAAGAAATTTCTGTCTGGTTTCGGGCCAGGTGAAAATAAATATCCTCAGAGCTCCAGACCCTTGAAGATACGATATCTTTCGTCGAAACGTCGGGAAACACCCGATGACGCGGCGTCATTTCCTGGAAGGGCAGAGCCCTCTGTGTGGAATCTCTGATTTCATTAAAAAAAACAAAATTTTCCCCCTTCCAAAAGACAAAATCTTAAAACTAAATCTTTTTTTACTACCTACATGTGTTTCTCTGATTCCAAGAAAATACTGACTCTTGTTGTACTCCTATAATGTTTTGGACTACGATAACTGTCTAAAGAAAGAATGAGCCTTGTGGCAAAAGCTAACGTTGCTGTCGTTGTTCAGTTGATTTTGCAAAGCAGTAGGGATCACTTAAATTGCTTCTGACATCGTGTACTAACATTAACTACCAAACATACTGTAATTTTCCTTCAAGGAAAAAAAAATGTAGCAGGTGCTATTTTTCTTAAGCGTGGTTTATTATATTAATGTGTTCACCCGCAGCCACGCCTGGTGCCTCCGGCCAGACGGTCCCGTTCAGCTCAACATCGTGTTTGATTGCCTAACGCATAGGCGTTTCAGTGTATTAGGCTGGTTACCTGCCATTTGAACCACAGCCCGTTTTCAACTGAGTCCCAAGCCAATCAACGTCATGCTGAGTGTCAAGAACATTCACTGCCTACTTGTGAACACAAATTTATACCTATCTCTGTAACTAATTTATTATTTACCTGGTGCCTAAATAATTAACCACTGACTAAGTCTCCACATACACTAACTCAATGCAGCAAGCCAAGAGTCTCTCAGCTGATCAAGATAGTTCCTGGATTTCACGGTAATAGAAGTTTCTTTGTCGTTTGTACACGCTCCTTCGTCAGAGATTCCTGGCTCAGAATTAAGCCAGAAAATTTTAGTCAAAATTCTTATTGTCCATTATTATTTTCTACTTCATATTCTGATATACGCTTACATCTCCAAAACTTTCTGATCCGTTGTCATTTTCGGCTGAAATTCGGTAGGCATTTCCCATTTCTTCCATGCACGACTGTTTACGTAACCAGCGAGTTTCCCTTTAGCACTTCGACGTTGGATTTTTCATTATTAGCTTACATGAAATTATACGCCTTTCGTCTGTACAAAAATAAGCAAATTTTCTTATCTAAATTTGCTTGTAATTACAGTGCCAAAATTACAATACTCCATTCTAGTAACTGCATTGGTGTGAAATCTGTAACAATTGTTTATACACATTTTGACTTAACCTTTTGGCGCCGGAATTATTTTTTAAATTTTAGCACACTCTGTATGTAAAATGTGAATAAAACAGGAACCAAATAAGTTAGAGTTATGAAACAAACTGCATTTTTAAGAGAAAGAAACGGAGAGTACATACCATGTTTAAAATATTCAGTACATATATTTGATGAATAAATAAATAAAATGCAACTTTAGAGGTTAGCGGTATGGTACGACCACTATAGTAGTCGTTAGGCGTCAAAGGGTTAATAACTGTAATCAGCCCTTCAGGTCTGTAAAACCTGCATGCCTTCAGATGACACAAGAGTGCATCGACAAAACACTGACATTCCCACGTGACGATGCGTCCTGTCTATTGCTTACTGAAATGTATGGCCCAATTCTGGATGTTTCAAAATCCCTACTTACCTATATTAAGGCTGGCAATCTTTAATAAACTTGTACCCAGTTACCTAGCTTATATTTATTATTTACTGTTATTTCACAATTATATTTGTAGGTACGACTATATGAGAGATGGATTATTTTAATATGTCTGGTATCGTGTTTTATTTGCTTATGAACGTGGATCTTTTGTGAATATAGTAGAAAAATTTATAATTTTGTTGAACAGCTGAGCGAATAACAGGTTTTCAAAAATGGCCTTTTCAATGGAGACATTTAATATTTCCTTACAATTATTAACTGGTCGTTCCTGGCACTTTCGCCACACAGACTGCAAGATTAGGGGGAAATCAGGTGTTACGGATTCTTCCCAAAACTCCCGTTTCAAAGACGCTAACCCTGGCCGTCCTCTGTGATTAGCATTGAACTGAAACGAAGGCATTAGAGACACGTGAGTGAAGTTCCAATGGGAGGTGTTGCAGGGTTTGGTCACCATCGGACCACAAGGCCCCATGCATAACAGTCAGTCACGTCGTTTGACAGGGTGTGTTGTACTCGCTTATTTTAGGATGCCATATCACCTGCACAGATCATTCCCCCTCGTGTAAAAGATGATAAATTGTGAAGGAATAATTAGTAGAGGTCTATAATTCTTTTTATAAGTTTCAAGTTTTACACGGCTATAAATGTTCATACTGCAGTATTTTTTATTATGGCGCCGTATAATGTAGTAAATGTCTGAGTACGATTCAGAAGAAGTTAGTGCCTCCATCATGAGACAAAATTCAGCTTTAAGTTGCGTTGCCGTAATTATTAATTGCCAAGGAAGTTGGTATCAATATACCGTGATGATGGGTGCAGTAGGTTGTTCTGAAATATTGGCACATTTGTAAGGGACTACAGACTTAAGCAACATTTACTTTCCCGAAGGTCCTTCGCAAGTCAATTTTTGCGCAAGTTAGACTTGACTAGGCATATGGCCAAATGTATATGTTACCGCAGTGTTTTTTTCCTACCGCAGTGTTTTTTTCCTACCGCAGTGTTTTTTTCCTACCGCAGTGTTTTTTTCCTGTTCATTTTTCACTGCCGTCATTTCCACCCCTTTCAATATCCACATACTCATTCCCACTTATTCCACAGTGTAAATATTTATTGAAATTGGTTCCAGAAACAA
>Ga0123357_10010145_pt1 | contig 11953 bp, 8 predicted proteins | sample TergutEmb28metaG_FD_89873 | JGI IMG/M metagenome (GOLD analysis project Ga0123357, IMG submission 89873) | Embiratermes neotenicus P4 segment gut microbial communities from Petit-Saut dam, French Guiana - Emb289 P4 | ecosystem: Host-associated > Arthropoda: Insects > Digestive system > Gut ...
AAGAGGGAAATAAGAAGGAAAAAAAAAAGGGGGAAACCAGAGGAAAACCCCCAATTAGCTTGGCCCCCGAATGGCGTAAATTGCCCCCCCCCCCCCCCCTCCAACGCTCAGCGAAAAGGAGCTTTCTGTTTGTAAAAACTTACAGTACGAGAAGAGAGGAAAGAGCTTCAATGTACTTAAGTCGCTCTTTGTACTAATAATTTACTAGTAACAAGTAATAGTGACTACACTTTATTTTCATTTCCGAAATTATTAAAAATTTTATATGGAAGCCTCAGGTTTATTATGAACTATTATGCGACATGAATTATAATTCTATTTAAGGCAACTGATATGTTGCATAGACTTAAGACCTAATATTTTTTTCGATTGGTTCGTCGTGCAGAAAAAAGGTATGTGAAAATACATAAATCGCAATTAGAATCAGGCATACAGTTTTCTAATTTTAAAACTTTTTATCCTATATATATATATATATATATATATATTCCCTGTGGACTCTTCTGGATGTTAACACTGTGAATAAGGGATGAGTGATTGATCGTTGCGTATGACCGCAATTTTATCTGAAGCATTGGCTACGTATAGTAGAATTCAAGCGTGTTTGCAGTGTTTACAGGATGAAAAAATGAAGATGTGGTTGGGAATAAACATGTGTTGTTTTATAAGGCAAAATCCCAGTATTTACTTCGAGGGACTGAGTACAGCCAAAAAAAAAAACATCTTTAGTCATGATAGCCGACCCTGGGTCAAAGTTTGAAAGCAGGTCCGTCAGACATAAAGCAAAAGTGCTAGTCGCTTAACGGCGATGTTTGGGAATGTCATGTATAAATACGGAGAGCCACACTTTTTGACAATTTTATCACGGTACCGAAAATACACATATGTGTTAGGCTTATATTCCTTCGTACCAAAAAACAAATTCCCTGAGGAGAGTACCCAAGTATCCAAACATGTGGGAGTTTAATACTTGTCATGACTTGTATTAAGGGCATTTGTTAGTTCACATATTAACTGTAAGCGATAAGGATTTTAAGTTTAATGTGAAAGATGTGCACTGCGAAAATGTGCTGTAAGCAAGCGCGTCCTTCGAAATGCAAGGTTGTATTCCTTCGTCACCCACAATTCCGAAAATCATCTGCATTACTCCAGGCCATTCCGTCTAACATCCTGACGTAAGTGGTGGGTCTCTAAAGGGCCACCTACCAAAGGAACGAGAATTGGTAAGTAGGCTTCAGGCGACTAGCAATGGACAGTCGAATTTCTAAGTTACCAGGTTTGACACACCCCAACATACAAGAGACCGTCATCTGTTAATTTAAGGAAAGAAGTTAATCTCTAAAGCTGTATCAATTAAAATATCCTGAGTGAGGATGGGCTTGCCTTCCCTTCTTCACTGCAAGAGAATGAAACCTTCAAGTAGCCCACAAATGTCTCCTCGAATTTGTTTCCTGCTCCAAATCTGTGATCATCTTATTCACTGTTATTGAACTCTGCGGAGTAAATAGTGTTGTTAAATAGCCTAAGGCCCAATCAAAGTAAAGGTCCCAGTTTATCTTTGTCAGTACTAGTAAGTCTGTCTACTTAACACTCAGTCTACATATTAATGTTATTTACCAATGTCTGTCAGCCTGTCTACACACCTACCTACACATCCGCCCACATCTCTGTCACAGCATTTCCCCCAGCACATAGGTACGTCGAACAGTATGGAGCCCGTACACTGTATCAAAAATTTCCACCACTTGAAAATCCTAAGACAGTTCTTTGTGACTCCATTTTGTTTAGGCTTTAACCCTTATCCTGCTAATGTGGAGAATAGGGTGAGCTCCTAATAATGCCAGCGAATGGCAGATGGGATTTAACTCTGAATTTAAAGGGTTAACAACGCCTTTTGAACTAGATGCAGTATCTCAACAGTACAGCTCCGGCTGGGGGCATTGTTGGTGAACTAAGTAGCACTGATTTCGAAGTCAGTGGTCATAATATATTTTACTGTACTATCCCAGAATTTGACTAGAGGGACTGAGGTAAACCGGGACACACATGTCAGATTTCGAAAGGGTATCTTTCTAATACGAAGGAGCAGTGGTCACTACATCACATCGTTCTGCTCAATTCATTCTCATAGCTATAAAACTACATCGTCACTCGGCGATTTCATGTGAAACTGCAGAACATGTATTGAATGAGCGAGACTAACAACGACACAAATTTCATTACACATGGTCGATTGTGATTTTAACAGCAGCAATACCTCATCAAAACATGCCACTAATCAGCATGCGATGACAATGCAATTATCGAGCCACACTGCTATTCAAATGTTGTTCAGATGGTAATTCGCGGACGTGTGATGATGTTATTTTACAGTCCGACTTATTAATTTGTCTTCCACTTTATACATAATAAACAAGCAGTTATAATAAAATGTAATAACGCTGCTGTATGCTATAGTGCCGGTAGTTTGTCTCGTACTTTGCTTATCTTGTCGTGATTTCTTCATGCATTTTAAAAATAATTCTACACGTATGATGCAAATATTAATGGGCTTTATATGTAACTTCGAATACCCTGTCGATCTGCCTTCGCGATACTCTCAGTAACATCTTGATTCCGCGTTCTTAAATAAGTGACAAAGGGAACTGTTTTGGTTGAATATAGCGAACTCGATGATAATATTATAAGTAATTTTAAAGTTTTCCTCTCACCTAAGCTTTCTTGAAGTGTATAAATACTTTATTTACCGCTGTATTCTGATAGAGTTAACATCCGAAGAAAGAACGCAGAATATCTTATCAGAAGTTTATCCATTACGTCTAGGTCCACAATAATACTCCAACTCAATTTCGTCGACTTACAGGGTTAACCGTGAGAGAACAATGCTGGATGGAATTGTGTGCGTTGCTTATAGCAGCGATACCATAGACTCGATAGTCCTAAAATTGTTACAGCCCTTTCTACAAATGCGACACTCAACAATTCACAACTATAACTACTTGTTTCGAGTTGCAATTTTACTATTACAGCCTATTTTCAACAATCTCGATATAATCAAGCAATATTTTAATTTTACTAAATAGAAGTAAACAACACAACTTACGCGAAAAAAAACCCATAAGATTGAATCAAATAAACAGAAAGAGAAATATCTATATTAACACTCCCGTTATTACTAGGTGTAAAACAATAAAAAAATGTACGTCAAAAATGCACGCATTTATGTATGAGCCTCAGTTCGTTTAAATTGTTTACAAATTTGAATAAACATCCCTTCAAAATTTTAAGGAAATTTCTAGAATCTACAAGATTTCCCAATGTGCACTACAAAGAAAAATAGCTATTAGCTAATGTTTAAGTATCTATATTATACAGATATACAATAGAAGAGAAAATTTCTATAGCTTTTTAATTAATATACTGATTTTTATCTGTTTTAATTAGCAAAAGATTGATATGTAGATTCATATCTCATTTACATTATCAGATTTTGTGGCTCCAATTGAAATAATTATTTTATATCACAAGCAAGTATGCCAAACACGTTGCTGAGTAAGTAAACAACTTCAGAGTGTGTAGTAAAAAAATTCTCCTTCGGGCTTAAGCGTCTTATTAACATATTTGCTTTATTTTACTGCAAGAACATGCTTATGAAATTGTGGTAATATTCCTCTATCAGATAAATGGGACACTATATAATAAGCCCGCAATAGCACGCCCGTACATAAGGGATTTCATAATCTATTTCGATGTGGTATGGGGTGAAGAAAGGGCACTTCCGCTAATTCCTATAACGCAAGGAGGCTAAAGCCTTATACGTTTTGAAGTGCCTCTAAGAGCGTATTTTTTTCAGCCAGGGTGTTTTTTTCTTCTTCCAGAAACACGAGCTGGAAGTGGAACTGCTTAAACTGAAGCATTCTGTGAATGAAGACGAAGCAGACCCAATCAGCGTATCCTCATCCCTCAGGGACACCTCAAGGGGTAAGACCTGCTAGTGTAACCCCTAAATCAATTACATCAGGCAATTTTTCTGCTATCTCCAGAACCCAATTCTCAACTCGTGACTTGTAACCCCTAAGTGATCAATATTACTTTCTCTCTCTCCCCAAGACTTTCTGCTTCTCAGAATTAATATTACTATTGATTTTGTAGCCTTAGCAATTCAAGCTACTACCTTGCGCCTGCGTGTTATCTTAAACGAAAGAAACTATTGTCCACCACACTCCAGTGGAAAGTATTTATAGGTAAGTCAACAGTAGCTCTCTCGTTCGACAAACACATATTTGTGATTGCAGGCTTCCGCTGCGAAGTGGATGAGATCTGTGCTCTTCTGCGATAATGCGCAGCGTATAGTGGTAATTCCTTCCTGACGTTTCGGTACAATATATCTGTCCTATCTTCAAGGATAAAGAAATCCAAGAAGAGAAGTTTTCTTGGATTTCTTTATCACAGATGATTGGACTAGTAGGTAGTCCCGAAACATCGGTAAGGAATTACCACTACATGCTGCGTAACGTACCAGAAGGGCGCAGATCTCAAACACATATTTCCTTAATTTTAGGAATGTTTCTCCTGACTGCCCAGAATTTCAATATGTCTGGGCGTTTTATATTTTTGTGCATAAAATTGGAACTTAATGCTACGTTCTACATTTCCTTCTTTCCAAACGTTCCACCGACAAAACAACGGGTTATAGTGAAAAGAAAATTAATATTCGGAGAATACTGCAAAGTTTGCGTGGAAAATGTAATATGGTTCCATTTCGGTCCTACATAATTCCACCAAAGTTATCAATTTCATCTCAAATTATTCGGCATAATAAATACAGATTCTTGATATAAAATATCGAGCTCATAAATTTCAACAACTTTCATTCGCAAATTTGTCAATATGTTTATGTGCACCTTACCACATGTAATTAATGTGAGACAACAAGGTAGCATACACGAAGGAAATTAAGAAAAACAATTTCAACTGAAACACCTGAAAAGGAGAGGCAACTCGAGAAAATTTTGAAAAAATTAAAGCTACAGCATGTGACGATTAAGTTTATGAAAGGTTTGAGCATCGGGGCCCTGCGAAGAGGGTAACAAAACACCGAATTCCATAAGAGGTAGAACATTCGTATTGTGCAAATCTGATTGAATTGGTTCCTCAAAGAAAACTCAGCTCCACAGAAGCAGCTATTTAGATCTTGCCTCAAATTTTACCTCCTATATTTAGCCCGTACGTTTCCAATACAAATCTTCGTTTACATATCTCGTTAACTAACTACCTCCACGGAACAGAGTCCTTCTTGAGAAGCTAACAGGTTCTCAGCTAGTCAAGAAATTCCAGAAATTCATGGACTATGAAGGTTCATTACCGATTTAACAAGAGCCCATCACCTATCCCTATTCTGAGCCAGACTAATGCATTCCATGTACCCATGCCACTTCTTGAAGATCCATTCTAATATTATCCTCCCATCTACACTTGGGTCTTCCACGTGGTCTGTTTCCATCAGGTATTCCCACCAAAACCCTCTATCTAGTCTACACAAAACAAATAAACCTTGTCCTTTTGCAAAAACTGGTTTCAGATAGAAGGTAGATTAAAAAAAAGACCTGTTCTAAATTATGATCTAGAGCTTTATTTAAAACTTTTCTGTGTGGTGTAAATTTAAGGAAACATATGGAAAATATGACTGTGTAGTGTCAGTAAGCTACTTGAGGGATGCAGCATCCTGTACACTGGAACATACGCGAACTGCAGAGCGTTATTTTAGACCTTCCCTAGCGAAGGGGTCTCGCATATAATAGAATCAAATGAGTAGAGAGGCAAAAGTATGAACCAATTTGCATTCAAATTACTTCCTAACATCAAGAACTAAGAATTTATCACAAGCACAGATAGACTGCTCGAGAAAATCTGTCGAAGGGGATGAAGAAGTGCGGGAAGCAAAACGAAAAAGAAACACAAAAAGAAAAAATATGAGAAAAAAATATGACGATAGATTACTGTTTGCCCTAACAGGAGGTAAGAATAAGTTGATTACGAGACTTCATTGTTTCCAGAGTTTAATACGTTATAATGGACTCATATTTTTCACTCCCCGTCTGCTATCTGAAAATGCCAATATTGATATATAAGAAATTATATGTTCTTTGTTGTTTCAAATGGGTGCGAAACTCGGTCTCTCAGGCTAACGGAAGAACATAGATTGAGACGGTTATAAAACAACGTCCTGACTAGAATATGTTTAAGAATGACGGAGGAAATGTAAGGAAGGGTGGAGTAAAATGCATAATGAGAAGTTTCATAATTCGTCAAATACGAAATATCGGAGTAATAAAAGGAGGTCGCGAATGGCATGACATACGGCATGCAAGAGACAGAAGATTAAGGCATAAGGAATTTTAATGGAAAAATGTAAAAGGAAAAGACCACTCGGAAGATCGAGGTGTAGAAGGGGTATAGCAGTAAAATAGGTCTTAAAAATAGAATGCTAAACTGTGGAGTCAATTTATATGGTACGAAACAGGGGCCAGTTTCATACAATTCGGTGGAATTTCTTGATTAACAAAGGAAAGTTATTCGTTAAGAAGGACTCTGTTTCATGGAACTGAACTAGTCAACTGATTTACAGAAACAGAAGGAATATTTCGCTGTACGTTACAGGCAAAATGTGTGCTGTTCTAAGAAAAAGACTGGCATTAACGGGGAATGAACTTACGGGCTCTGAAATAAGTCAGTTCTAAGACACCCCATGCTACAAGTAGCAGGCTTTGAATCATGTTACCACAAAAATTTCTTACTATCTTACCAACTAATATTCCGTAGTCACCATGCCACTATTCTCCGTTTTTATGAATAATTTTCTTAATAAATTTGCGTGTTTTTCATAAAGCTACAGTCACGCAGAGCTGCAAGAATCCTCCTGATGTTGTTAGTATTGCTGACACCTCAGAAGTTCGCAAAGCTGAGTTGCTAGTAATGGTTGTGGTAGAAGGTTTATATTATCATTCCTACACATGAAGGTCTCCACAGTCATTAAGTTCACGCAGCCTTTCACAAATATCGCTCATTTAGTGTTGGTTATATTGATCTCTGTAAATCAATTAGGTTACGGAGAGACATCGCAGCTAAGTCAACAAATATCATCTGACGACATCAGCAATATATCAATATGTTTCGATCCCGGAGCAGTCCATAAGGGAATAGTGGTGGATGAAGTGGCAATGAGAGTTGTCCCTGAGTACTTCAGTTTTCACCGATCGCTGTCATTTATCAATATTCCATATTCATATTTCACTCATTTAAAACCGACGCCATATACACAACTGACAGCGTCTTTAAATAAAACAGTTAAGATTTTGTTCTTCCATCAGTTATCGCCATTGTCACCGGTGGCCCTTTTCCGTAAAGAAAATGGATATTAATAAATTGTTATATTTTTATAACATGTTACGTGCATAATTAGGTAGACTAGCACGAAAGTTTCGGATAAAATTACAGGTTCCATCGGCACTTCGAATAATGACAAGAGGTTCCTTTAAACCTTTGTACCACTCTTCCGAACTAAAAGGCATCACATCACAGAAAAGCGAAAAAATTAATTATCACTTATTCTCAGCCCTCGAAACATCAGATGTAACGCACTGATCAATACTTTTTCAAAATTCTGTCGCCGCGCTGAAGCTCAGGATCTTGACCCTAGGATTAATCTCACTTAAAAAATTCCTACGACTTGCATATTGGTACTGTTAACAAAGGTACAGACTTCACAAATATGGAGGTACGTACCTATTTAGAGGCGTCCTGATCATAGAGATTTTCATGAGAAGTGGTGCAGTAATTGCTGTAACGTTGACATCTAAATTTGCGCCAAGACAATGAAATAAAACAGATGGGCGGAGAGCTAGAAGCAGTTCTGAAGAAACTCTGCCTTATTTGTAGCCCTACACAAAGTCACAATTCATAACCAACTATATGTTCACGTTGTTTATTTGATTTATTTCACAATGCCACTCTACATTGCCATTCAGTGCTGCATGCATTTGAGTGTGGTCTGCTGACTTCTCACTTATACGACTGGACTATTGACGTCAATTAACACTGGAGGTACAGAATGTAATTAGTGAAGGACGAGCAATGTGCTGGATACGGTGGGTAACCCTAGACCAGTATACTCTCTCTACAGATAATTTAACTCCAATGAACACAGTCGTTCTTGGAAAACTAGCGGCCACTCGGCTATTCAAGAACTACTACACAATTTTAGGAAAGGCCAATTTAACTGTAATGCTTACATTAACCCGCCTGCCAATGGGCCCCATCTTGAGTCATTTGTATCAGCCCACTCTTCACAGCCTAACTATTTAATATTAATTTTATTATCATCCTTCTGTCCATCACTATGTCGCTCCTGTACACCACGTTGTCTCAGTAAAATTCAGTACACCATGCATTTCTCATCTCTCTCATTCGTGCTGAACGTTTAGCCCACCTTGACAGCCCTAATAATACAGTGTTTGATGAAACATAAAATTAAGAACAACCCATTGTGCAATTTTGAACAAAATCCTGTTAATTTCTCTCTTCTTCCTTCAAATATTCTTGCAGCATTTTGAGGACAAGTACATTCAATCTGACGAAACAAAAAAAAACACAGAAATATGTTCATGCAGAAGAGTCTCTTTCATAATTGAGGAAGTGAGATATTCAAAACATACACTTTAATCTATAGTGTGCGAAAATAATTCAAGTTTTAAATTCTACGTTACGATGATAAGGAAATGGTTCCTCCGCAACATCCATATGTATCTGCTAACCTACATAGCGCCACTTCCCATATTACTACATTCTTAAATTATTATGATTCAGACCAACAAATTCACACTGTACTCTTCACTATTAGACTGTGCGATATGTTAAGGACACACACTCGCCAGTTAGATGATCATATTGCTGCCCCTTTCCACAGAACACCTAAAAATATTAACGCACATGTATTACTGCATTACCTATTCTTAGGTTTTAAATTCAGCTTTTGTATTTCTAATGGAAAAATGCCTTTTATGTTACCAAACCGATACGCAGAATTTAATTCTGTATCCGACAAATGGGACAACACAGGTGGATCTCTATTAATTCATTACACTCTCTGGAGATGAATCAGAGTTACAATGTTTACGTAGTATTAGAAGCAGAGCAAGTTTTGTTGACAGATTCAGCTAGATGGATCAAGATGCCAATGTAATTTAACGGACAGCGTGAAGAAAGTTCTTTACTTCTAAGCGTAATGGAGTTCCTTCAGGCATGAAACTAACATAACGTTAACATAATACGCTAATGCGCAAGAATCGGTCTGTGTGAAACAGAGAAGCAAGTAAGAGTAATACTCAACATAGCTCTATTGTATATTATCGAGTTCTTTTGATAAATTGGAAAAAAATTTAAGAATAAAGTACCTAAATCGATTCGGTGAACAATGCTTTAGATTAACTATGTGGCACAGGTTCTTCTTTAAAATATTTTATTGACAGAATTTGTCAAAAAATATTCAAAGTATTTACTGAGCCCAGATATTTTTCACCGTGTTCACAAAAAAAGGAAAATTTATCCCCGGTCCCAGACGATTAAAACTAATTCACAGTTTCATAACCTATAACTCTAAAGCCAAATTTTATTCTCTCCTCGCGTCTAGGTCAAGCAGTTCAATGTGGCATTTTCTTTAGATACGTCCAAAAAATTCATTTCTCATTTCTCTATTCAGCATTCATAATTATTATACTACGTGGGTAAATCCAACTGCGAGAATCAACAAGAATGAATTCTGAAATAAGACTTAAGATTAACTGAAAGAGAGCATATATTGACAGCCACTCCCAAACTCTGGAGGACGGTCCCAGAGTTTGAAAAAGTATGGTCAATCGGCCCCAAGGGATTAGGTCTTGTCTTGTTATTTTAGCTTGAATACAGGAACTGTTTCATTTCACGAAACTTGGCGTTTTATATACTGTGTATTTGCATTACTTCTATTAATTTTATGTTTGTGTGACCGTGCATCACTGATACAACAGTAGAACAACAGCCAACTAGATGAAACAATAACAAATTTTATTGATAATTAAAATCAGCTCAACATGTTTCGGGCGATAATTTCGCCCATCCTCATGAGCATTAGACTGTGTTTACAGCTTGTGGTATAATGCACCGGCGATGCTGCCTGCTGGTGACAAGGATGGGGTGGAACAGTTGAGCTGATTGTAATTATCAATAATTTGTTATTGTTGCATCTAGTTGGTTGTTTTTGTATTATTACTTCCATTAGTATTAAAACACCAGGCGACAGACAAGGGTCACAAAGTTCATAATCTTGAATGCGATATTCTGTCGATAGAATATTGTATAAATATATGGGTCAACTAACCACAAAGAAAAATATATCAAGCATGATGTAGCACGGATGGGAAACATCATTCATGCAGGTACTGAAGAACAAATGCCATCAGCTGCTGGATCGATAACAAGCACCGTTATCATGGTGCGTCTGACTAACTTTTCATAGCACTAATCGAGTTCGCACATCGGGGAAAAAAAGGCCTATTTATGTGTCTTTACAAATTTTCTGTTACGTCGCTACATCATAACTTCGAGCGTGTCCACCGTGGTAACTTGTCACTGGCTGTCTCCTAAGTCACAAGATACAAATCGTGGTCGAAATCCATGTCCGGATTTTTTTATCTAAAATAATGGTTCCGTATTTTTTGTCTATAAGTTAGTCCAACACAATGCACACGCTTATACAGCAGGCTGTACTAACACAGTCCAGCAGTATTCCGACATATTTCGGTGTCGGACATTACCATCATCAGGGAAGACAACACTATAGACCAAAAAAGCGCCGCTATTAGAAGGTGTCTTTCAAGAAATGGTCTGCTATTATAGAACCCAAATAAATCTCATTTTACTTGCTACGGTCTGATACTAGACTATATTCTGAAACAGTTCTCACGCTCCGTCTCCCTAACTTTAATATTGGCACTATTCTCGCACCTATAAATAAGGCTTGCAAATGATTCTTTTCAATAGTATATAGAAAATTATATACTGGTAGGTTTAACATTTCCGCCGTGTGAAATACCCAATATTTGTACCGCCTAAACTTACTGCCTTCCCGAGAGTAAGGCGGACGGGGTATCGATAAAACTCTCGTGATTATAACTCCTGCCCACATTCGGGATGTTCCAGTTTCGAATTTCAGGTAAAAAATAGTAAACTTTTATAGGTTTTCATGGCTATCGTTCGTTACAAGACAAATTCTAAAATATTACCTTGCAACAATTAATAATTGCTTTCCTTCCCACTTTCCACAACCCGACGTATCGTAACCTTTCACTTTTTATGTGTACATTTAAAAGGATGTGGAGAAATAAACCAAGAGTCGAAGTAAAACCTGAGATTAAGTTACGTGCCTGACTGTGCTACTGTACGCTGTGTTACTTCTTGGGCAGCGAGAAGGGCACTGACTATCTATACTTCTTCATCGCGGATACAACAGCATCTGTGCCAAGCGTAGTACAATATGCTTGCTGGCAACTACTTTTTCCGTTCCACAGCCTTTTCATTCGTTCTTCACACTTGTTTCCTTCCGTAGCGCCTCGAATTTATGGCCAACATCATATTGTGTTTAGTAAGAAAGTTCTTTAACATTTTTGTTTAGATTATTGCACTTACGAAATTAGGGCGTAAAAAGAGTCTAGAAAAAAAAAAGTTAATACAGTACGTAAAGAATCTGCCTCATGCAAAAAGGGTCCTCAAGGAGACTTGAAGGAGCATTGACACGGTTGAAGAATAAAAGACCAACTTGATGTCACTTGCTATTTTATTTCACGTCTTATGTGTTCAACATGTTTCGGACATTAATATATCCATCATCAGGAGCTTGCGACTATTCTGTTGAATTACC
>Ga0123357_10010146_pt1 | contig 11953 bp, 10 predicted proteins | sample TergutEmb28metaG_FD_89873 | JGI IMG/M metagenome (GOLD analysis project Ga0123357, IMG submission 89873) | Embiratermes neotenicus P4 segment gut microbial communities from Petit-Saut dam, French Guiana - Emb289 P4 | ecosystem: Host-associated > Arthropoda: Insects > Digestive system > Gut ...
CCACCGCCGTCGACTGGCATGCGCAACACGAGCCCGCGGCCTTCTTTGACCACTTCCATGGGGCCCTCGCCGGTGCGCGGTTTCATGGCTGCCATTACATCCTCATTTCTTGCAGTAGAGGCATACCTTCTATTTTCGCACATCCGGCCAGGCCTTGGCGATGCCGGGGCTAATTCAGGCCATGGGTAGAGTGGCCATGGAAGCGATCCAGGAGTTGATGTGAGCGTGGATGTCCCACCCCCAGACGGTGCGTCCCTGAACCAGTTGCCCGACGGCGACGACAGCGACTCGTTGGGCGATCTGGGGCGCCGCGGCGAGTTGCCCGGTACGGAGCAGGGCGGCGCGCTGGCGTTGGCTGTGCGCATCGGCGACCTGCTGCAGTCGTCAGGGCAATCGGCCAACGACACCGTCGTCACGATGCGACGGGTTTGCCAGGCGTACGGCCTGCGGCGCGTCCAGGTGGACATCACATCGACATCGATCGTCGCCTCATACATGGACGTCGCCGGGCCGGGCGCGCTTGGCGGCCAGCCCGTCACGTCCATGCGCATGGTCGAGATGGCTCAGCAGGACTTGACGAAGACCGCCGCGCTGAACCGTCTGGTCACCGACATCCGCAACGGCGAGCCGCTGGCCCGCGCCATGGAGCGTTTCGACGAGATCCGGTCCGCTCGCCCGCCCTACCCGTCCTGGGTCGCCATTCTCGGAAACGCCAGCATCGGCATGGTCGTCCAATTGCTGCACACCGCCAATCCGGTGGTGTTGGCGCTGGCTTTCGTCATGGGTGTCGCGCTGAACCGGCTGCTCGACTTTCTGGCGCGGCGGTCGATGCCGGTGTTCTTCCAGCAACTGGCCGGCGGTTGGCTGATCGTGGTGGTGACGGCGTTGACGTCGTGGGCCGGCACCTGGGGTTGGACGTCGCTGTTCCACGGCCTGGCGCCGACGCTGATCGCCGTCGGCGGCATCGTCCAGTTGGTCGCCGGAATGAAGTTCGTCTCCGCCGGCCAAGACGCCATCGACGGTTTCTATTTGACGGCGACGGCCCGCCTGCTGCAGGTGCTCATGTTGACGGCCGGGCTGGTCGCCGGTCTGGTGTCGGGGCTGACCGTGGCGTCGCGCTTCGGTTTCTACATCTACCTGTCGTCGAACATCCCGACTAGTGCCGAACCGCTGCGTTACGCGGCGGTCATCCTGGCGGGCGTCTGTTTCATGGTGGGCGCTTTTTCGGACTGGCAGACGATAGTGCTGACGGCCGGCGGGTCGGCCCTGGCCTGGTTCGGGTACACCGCATCGCAGGCTGCCATCGGCGGCATGGTGACGCCGAGCTTCATCGGCGCGCTGCTTTCCGCGCTGGTGGTGACGATGCTTGTCAGACGGACGCCCCGGCCGGGTTTCGCGATCGTCAACGGTGCGTTGATCGGCCTTGTGCCGGGCATGCGCGTGTACAACGGACTGTTGCAGATGGTGGGGACGAACGTCGTCCCCGCAGCCCCCAGCCAGGGTGCCGCAACGTTGATGGTGGCCGCCGGCGTGGCGCTGGCGCTGGCGGCCGGGGCGTCCCTGGGTATCTACATCGGCCGCCCGGTGGGCGACCGCATAATGAAGGTACCCCAAACATGGATACGCCGTCTGGCGTCCTAGGGGGTTGAGGCGCAAACGCCCCCCGAGCTGTCGGTGCACTGTCTGGTAGGGTTGAGTGGTCGTGAGAGGAGGTTGCGCATGGCTGTGAGCACCGAGAAGACGGCGGCGCGAGACGGTGGTGTTTGGCGACTGATCAGGCGTTTCGCACTGCCGGTTCTGATTGCGGTTGGCGGTGTGCTGACAGCGTTTGCCTGGATAGTGTCGTCGCCTACAGGTGGGGGCCCAGACGACGTGTATCACGAGGCCAGTATCTGGTGTCCAGCGCCTATCGGGGCGCACTGCACGATCGATCATTATGTGAATGGTGATCCGAAGCAACCGGTGGTCGTGGTGCCGGCGGAGATTGCCCAGGCTGGTTGCTTCGCCTTTCAGCCTGATGTGTCTGCGGCGTGTGACAATGCCGTCGATCCGAACAGCACAGCGTTAACCTCGCAAGTGAATGTCGGGCAGTATCCCGGGTGGTATTACAGGGTGATGCACGTGTTCACAAAGCCCACGATCAGTGTCGACACCGTGGTGCTACTTGTGCGCGCCATGAATGCATTGATAGCGGCAGTCTTTTTCGGTCTGCTGGCATGGCTGTTGCCGAGGTCGTCCCGGCGTCTCCTGGTCTATTTGCTGGTCGGGTTTAGTGTGCCTCTGCTGGTCTACTTCTTGACGTCGATCAATCCGTCGTCATGGGGAATCACTGGTGTTGTCACGGCTTGGTTTGGACTGGTGGGACTGTTTGCTACCCGAAGAGCGAAGACGCCGCCATGGCGGCGGCGTATGCTGGCGGTCCTGGCGGTCGCTGGCGTGGTGTTGGCAGCCATGGCGCGTACTGACTGCGCCACCTACAGTGCGTTGGCCGTCATAGCTGTGGGTGCTTTCAATCTGCCGGAGCTAAAACCAAAACTATGGCGATCACATCGCTTGGAGTGGATTACCATGCTGGTCGTGTTCGTGATCGGTATAGCAGGAACCTTCGGCGGTTCGCAGACGTCGATGCTGGTTGGCAGCGGGCGCGCAGCAGGCGGGTTCGGCCTGTTGGCGACGAACATCGTTGGGTTGCCGAGCCTGCTGATTGGGTACTGGACGGACAACCTTGGGTGGTTTGATGTACCACTGCCCGCGTTGGCTACCGTACCGGCGATGATGGTTGGAATCGGCCTGATTTTCACAGGCTTACGTCGCATGAACTGGACCAAAGCACTGGCGGCCGGCGGGGTTGTCCTCGTGTTCATCGGGGTGCCGCTGTTTACACTTCAGATGGCTGGGTACCAAGTCGGGCAAGATGTGCAGCCGAGATACTTGGCACCCATCTTGTTACTTCTGGCTGGGACCGTTCTTACCCGTCCACGCAAGGGCGGGGCGCGCTCGCTTTCACTTGCCGAGACTTGGATCGCCTATGTGCTGTTGGTGGGTGCGCACTGCGCGGCGCTTCAGTCACTCATTCGTCGGTATGTTTTCGGCACTGACGTTAGGGCTGTGAATCTGAATGCTGGTGCCGAGTGGTGGCGCCCAGATATGCCATCTCCGATGGTTGTGTGGCTTCTGGGAAGTCTTGGTTTTGCCTTGTTGGCGTTGCTTCTGTTCGTCGTCCGTGGGCGACACATACAGTCTGGTTCGGTTGCAGCGAAAGGCGAACTGGCGGTGGCGGCACTTCCTGTGATCTAGGTTAGGATCGTGGCCGAATCTGAGCGAGCCTGCTCGATCATCTTGGCGATGGCGATCGATTCGGCTGGCCTCAATTTGAACGTTGTTCGTGCGCCTGAGCGTATCATTCTGACAAACTCGGCCAGTTCATAGCGCAGGCCGTCACCGTCGAACTTGTAGTAATACTTGCGATTGTTGCTGCTGTCCTCGAAGCGGGTCTCGAAGTATTCCGTCAACCACCATGGCGCGGGGACATACAGGTATCCCAGTGACCCGGCAACCACAAGGTCGCCTTCGGCTTTGACGCCGATGCCAGTCGTGATCGACGCGATGGCGTGTGGGTATGTCAGGTTGGTGCGCGAAAACACGTCAACGTCACATCCGTCAGGGATTAGTGACATGGTGCTCTGCGCGAGCGGTGTTGGGCCGAGCAACTTGGCTGCCGCCAGCATGGGGTAGGAGGCAAGCTCGGTTATGCTGCCGCCGTCGGGCGCGTCGTATTCTCGTCCTTCGGTTACCAGCTTGGTGAAGGTGGCGTCGACCGACCGTAGCGTGCCGATCGCGCCGCTATGGGCGACGGCGAGCATTCGTTGAAAACCGGGGGCGAAGGCCGTTTTGATTGCTTCGAGAAGCACCGTGTTCGAGGCCTCTGCCCGCGCGAATAGATCTGCGGCGTCGGTGTAGGTGAGGGCAAGTGGCTTCTCGCAAAGGACGTGAACCCCGGCGTCGAGGGCTTTTGAAGCTAGCGCATGATGTGTGCCGTGGGGTGTGGCGATGTAGACGGCATCGGAGTTGCTCAACATATCATCGAAGGTTGTGTAGGCGTCGGCGATCTCAAACTTTTCCGCGAATGCCTTGGCGCGGGTCACGGTACGTGAGCAGACCGACTGAACCGCAATACCGCTGACAAAACGCGCCTCGGCAACCATACGTTCCGCTATTCGGCCGGCCCCGACAATACCCAGCCTGATCACGCCTCCGTTCAAATCGCGTAACTGCGTGCTGGAAACACCTCTTGTGCGCTCAAGATATGTGACCTCGCAGTATTCCGTGAGGTAGTCGAATTGTCCAAGCCAATCCGAGCCGATCACAAACAAGTCGATGTCGTACTTCTGGATGTCCTGGACTTTCTGGCCTTCGTACTCTTCGACGACGATCGCGTCCGCCAATCCGCTCAAGCGCACGTTTTCTATGCGCTGGGCCAACGACTGGACGACACCCAGTTTGCCGCGCGATTCGTCATAGGCATCGGTTGTGACACCCACAGTCAGATGGTCACCCAACTGCTTGGCACGTTCCAGCAACCTGCGATGACCTTCGTGAAACAAGTCGAACGTGCCATAAGTGATCACTCGTTTACCCATCTGGTGGCCTCCTTGAGACTAACCTACATTACGCCTGCGTTCGGGTCTAGTGGTTCGACGGTCGACGTCGGCGGTTCAGCTATACTTGATAAGCAAATTCGCTCGGTGGCACAAGCTTGGAGACGTTATGACTGTTGATGTGCTGTTCCCGTTTTATGGCGACGTTGACTTGATGAAGCAAGCTTTGCAGAGCGTGCTCGACCAACGCTACCGCGACTTTCGTGTTGTTGTCGTTGACGACTGTTATCCCGATGACTCAGTCGAACCATGGTTCAGGTCACTGAACGACCCACGCGTCGAATACCATCGAAATAGCGCAAACCTGGGTGCTAACGGGAACTATCGCAAGGCGCTGTCGCTCGCACATAATGAGCTGATCGTGGTAATGGGCGCGGATGACGTCATGCTGCCAACATATCTGAATTGGTTGGTTGATAGCGCCTCGCGGTATCCGCAAGCGGCGGCATTTCAGCCGGGCGTGTTCGTGATGGACGAGAACGGGGTGCCGTCGCGAACGATGGCAGATAGAGTCAAGGATGTCTGTCGGCCAAGACTGCGGGGGCCCAGGCTATTGACCGGGCAACGGCTCGCCGTTTCATTGATGTTTGGGAACTGGTTGTATTTTCCGTCGATTGGCTGGCGATCGTCCGTGATCCGTGAGATCGGTTTTCGCCCGGAGTACGACGTTGTGCAGGACTTGGCTCTGGTCATGGATATTGTGGTTCGCGGCGGAAGTCTGCTGGCAGACGACAGTGCCCAATTCATCTATCGACGACATCGCGGGTCCGACTCGTCAGTTCGCGCCCTGTCCGGCGCTCGCTTTGCGGAGGAGCGCCGTTATTTCCAGGACACTGCCGGCGATTTGGCCGCGCACGGCTGGAATGAAGCCGCCGCGTCGGCGCGTCTTCGTCCCTCATCCCGCCTTCATGCACTGAGCCTCATTCCGCGAGCCGTGTTGTCCGGGAACGTTGGCGCCGTGAAAGACTTGGGCATTCACGTTATTTCTACGAGCCGCTGATCAGCCCGCCGGGCCTCCAGGGGGCCCTGGCACACAGTATCGGACACCTTTGTAGCGGAGGTAGGGCGTATTCAAGTCGAGGAACGCCATGTCGTGATGCGGCACTCGATCTTGCAGTGGAGGCAATTCGCGCCAATCGCCGAAATGCCGCGTCAGAAAATCATCCCAACCGCGTGGCAGTGGCACATCCAATCCGCAGAACTCGCCGCGCACTGTGCTGTCAAAATCAGCCAGCGGCACTATCTTGCGTGCGTTCACCGGCCCGCTGTACAGCGTGCGAACCCACTTTGTCGAGCCGTAAGGCGTGGCAAGCATACGGCGTTCGGCGAAACGCCAGAGGCGCCACCGCAGTCCCGCCGGACGGAATGTTGCCAAGGCAATTTTGGCGGCCAACTCGGCCAGACGTCCATGGGTGTCTGGCGCGAATTGGGCAATGAAGACGCCGAACATCAGATTCCACGCCATCTGAAGGTGTTGCCCCAGACGCGTTGCCGGGCAGGCATCCAAAGGGAATATGTCGATCTCCAAGCCCTGTGGCATGTCAACGTCAACGTGTTGTGTCTTTATGGCTGTGGTGTCGTTGTCACAGATAACGCCTATTGGGTCGTGTGTCACCAGATCGCGCGTGGTGGTGACGAACGAATAGTGATCGTTGTTGGTTGATGGCCAAAGCGACACAAGACGGTCGTAGTCAGGGCGCGGCATCAGGACGTCGATATCGTCGTCCCAGGGAATGTAGCCTTTATGGCGTACGGCACCCAAAAGCGTGCCGGCATAGAGCCATACCCTTAGCTCATGCTTGGCGCAATAGTCGAGAAACCATTTGAGTATGTCGAACGCTTTGGCTTGGATTGCCAATAGCTCGTCAGATGTCAAAGTGATGGCGTCATCAGCGTTTTGGGGTTTGGCTTGCGGCGTCGACATGATGGATGATCCTACCAAAGCCGGGTATGCGCCACAACGCGTGGTGTTCCGGAATCAGGCTCTTCAGCGGTGACCGGCTCCGTGACGCCGCCGGGAACCGACACTGACCATGTATGCTTGTGATGTGATTGATGACACGGTGTTGCTGGTGCCGGCGTACAATGAGGGCGCCGTCATTGGGGAGGTCATCGCGCGGGCAAGAGCTGTATTTCGCTGGGTGGTTTGTGTTGATGACGGCAGCCGCGATCAAACGTCGTTGTCGGCCCGCGACGCTGGTGCCACGGTATTGAGGCACGCCGTCAATCTCGGTCAGGGTGCCGCGCTACAAACGGCCATCCAATACGCTCAACTGCTGCCCGTCACATGGTTTTGCACATTTGACGCAGACGGCCAGCACCGGCTTGACGACGTCGTGGCTATGCGCGAAACCATTTCGCGCAGCGATGTCGATATCGTTCTCGGTTCACGTTTTCTGGGGACCACCAGCAACATGCCCGCCGCAAAGCGATGGATGCTCAAGGCTGCCGTTCGGTTCACCGACCTGACATCGGGCGTCAAGCTGACCGACGCCCACAACGGCCTGCGCATGTTCAACCGCCATGTGGCGCAGACACTGAATCTGCAGGAGCCGGGTTTCGCGCATGCCTCTGAGATCATAGAGAAGATCAAAGCCAATGGATACCGGTATATGGAGGTACCAGTCACCATCGAATACTCCGACTATTCCATGGCCAAAGGACAGTCGATGCTTAACGCCGTCAATATCGCGACCGACACCCTGACGTCGAAGGTGTTGCACCGATGATCATCGCAATCCAAGTGCTGCTGGTTGTCGCCATACTCGTGATCATGGGGCGATTGCTGATCAGTCGGTCGGCCCGCACCCGGGCCGTGTGGATAATACTTGGAGTCGTATTCACGATTTTCGCGATAGCCGCTGTGCTCTTCCCCGATATCACAAACACCATCGCGCACTGGGTTGGCATTGGGCGTGGTGCCGATCTGCTGCTTTACCTGCTGGTTGTAGTCGTGTTGGTGATGATCGTTCAGCATAGTCTGCAGCGTCAAGATGATCAGCGACGTTTTGCCGAACTCGTGCGCGAGGTGGCTCTGTTGCGTGCCGCGCAAGAGCAAATGGATGGTGGCGAGCAAGTCGACGACTCAGAGGACGCGCCAGACCAGTGAGCCTGCGATCATTACTGGTAGACACCAAGGACAAGACGCGTAGCGGGTTCGTCTGGAACACTGCTTCCAGCGGTCTTTTCGCCTTACAGTCTTTGGTGATGTTGATAGTCACTCAGCATGTGCTTGGCTCGGACGTAGCGGGGATACTGGTGCTGGCGCAGGCGATTTCGTTTTTGTTGGGGTGTGTCGGCACTTTCGGTGTTGCTCGATTTCAAGCGTCGGATGTAACGCGTCGCTTCTCCTTGGCCGAGTACGCTGCGGCCCGAGTGGTCACCGTTGTTGCCATGTGGGCGGCAGCTGTCATCGTGTTGCTGTGGCGGGCGGGGCATTACGGTACCCAAGAGGTGGTCGTAATCGTGTTGATGACGCTTCTCAAGACGGTCGATGTGACGGATGACGTGGTGGCCAACTTCTTCACGCAGCATGGACGTATCTACATTGGGGCACGCCTCACTGCCATCCGCTACATCGTCTTGTTGTTGGTGTTCAGCATCGGCGTGATTCAGACGCGAAATCTGACCACGGCTCTTTGTATCACTCTGGTCGCGTCGGTCGCCGTTTTTGCCGGTCTGGCCAGCCTTGTCCTGCCACAGTTCGTGACCAGCGACGAACGGCGGATACGGTTGCGGCAGGCATTCACCTTGATAGGCGCGTGCGTGCCTATGTTCATTTCGTGGTTCTTGACGGCTTATATCAACAATGCGCCCAAGTACGCGATTGACGCTGTCTCAGACAACACATCACAGGCGATCTTCGGTTTCTTGGCCACGCCCACTTTTGTGGTTTCACTGGTCGCCCAGTTCATGTTCAATCCGCTGGTGTACAGGTATTCGGTGGCGTGGTCCGAAGCTCGGGTGCACGATCTGTGGCGCAGCGTGGCGCGCATGGTCTTGTCCATCATCGGCATTGGGATTGCCGTCTGTGGCGTCGGTTTTGCCGTCGGGCTACCGGTGCTGAGCTGGCTTTATGGCGTCGATCTTTACAGTTATCGCGCGATTTTCATGATCTTGCTGGTGGCCGGCACCTCGACGGCGCTGGTCATGTTCTTGTACACGATCTTGACAATCATGCGACGTCAGACCCAAATGGCGATTGGCTTTGGTGTTGTCAGCCTGGCGGCGTTGTTGGGGGGCGCCGAAATGGTGCGCGCATGGGGTATTCTCGGCGCGGCGCTGTTGTACCTGTCGGCGGCGACCCTGCTGGTTGTCTATTTCGCTGTCGTAGCAGCTTGGAGCATGGCGCGTCGTCGCGACCTTCCATCAGTATCCCCAAGCGGATTCGAACCGCCGTTACAGCCTTGAAAGGGCTGGGTCCTAGGCCGCTGGACGATGGGGACTTGCGGCTTTGCCAGTTTACCCGATGGGCGGCGTCAGGCCACTATGGCGCCTGAAGCCGCCTGGTCTCAAGCCACCTGCGTGGCGTCGGGGCCGGCGGCGATCAGCTTGGCGTGGCCCAATTCGGTCACCGCGACGGCGTCGGCTTGCAGGTCGGCGTGGGTGACGGGGGTGGCGCCGGTCAAGGCGGCCAGTGACGCCCGGGCGTGCGCCTCGCCGACGAGCAACTGCACCAGGCGGGTGCCAGCGCGGCTGTTGGCGACGGCGGTGTCGACGACGGACGGGTCGAACGCTGGCGCCGCGACAGTCAGCGCCTGGCCGGGCTCAAGGCGCCCCCACACCGGCACCAGCTCGCGCACCGTCGTCACCGCGTCGTCGCAGACCAGGACGCGCGGGTCGTTGGCCAAGCTGCGGCGATCGTCATTCGCCAGGGATCGGGCGGCCAGCGTCAGCGCTACCGTCGTCGCACCGCGCAACGATTCGGGCAACGACGCGCTTCCGGCGGCTGGGCTGCGGCGCAACAGTTCCGTCATCGTCGCGTACTCGGGCACGTCCGCAGACGCGTCATGCGCCCCGATGCCGACGAGGCCCTCGCCCACGCGACGGGTGCGACGGTCGGCCAGCGCCGCGACAACCAGGATGACGACGCCCACCCCGAGGATGATGAAAAACCCCTGCCACGACGTGCTCATGGTTCCAGCATGCCACGTCCGGATGTGTGCGGATTATTCGGCGCCCCGCCGCTGTTCTGGTTTGGTGTCGGTGCTAGAGTTATCGGTTGCTCATGAATGATTTAACAAGCGGTTCGCCATTGCGGCTTATCGTGCTTTTCACCATCCCATTGCTTGTCGGAAACCTGTTCCAGCAGGTGTACCTGTTCACGGACGCGGTGGTCGTCGGACGTCTGATCGGCGTCGACGCGCTGGCCGCCGTCGGGGCGACGGGCAGTCTGACGTTCCTGCTGATCGGCTTCACCTGGGGGTCGTCGGCGGGCCTGGCGATTCCGGTCGCCAAGGCTTTCGGCGCCAAGAACACACGCGATCTGCGACGGGCCGTGGTTGCGTCGATTTATGCGTCGATCGGCATCGCCGTGGCGATCATGGTGGCGGGGTGTTTGGGCGCGGCGCCGATGCTGCGCTTGTTGAACACGCCGCCGGAACTGATGCATTCCGCGACGGATTTCCTGTATGTGACTTTCGGCGGGGCGTCCGTCACGGTGGCTTTCAACCTGCTGGCCGGTCTGATCCGGGCATTGGGCGATTCGCGCACGCCGCTGTATTTCCTGGTGATGGCGACGGTCCTGAACGCGCTGCTTTCAGCGTTTTTCGTCGGCGTCCTTCACTTGGGCGTTCCGGGTGCCGCAGCCGCGACGATCGTCGCACAGGCCGTCTCGGTGGCGGGATGCCTGAGGTTCATCGCCAAGAAAATGCCGCTGCTGCATGTGCGCCGTGACGAATGGGTGGAGTCGCCTGCCTACGTCTGGAGCACCGCCCGTCTTGGCATCGCCATGGGCTTCCAGACGTCCATCATCGCCGTCGGTTCGGTGGTGCTGCAGTATGCAGTGAACGGGCTCGGGCCGCTTGCCATCGCGGCGTTCACCGCGTCGGCCCGTGTGGATCAGTTGGCTTCGGCGCCGCTCAACTCGTTCGGTGTTGCATTGTCGACCTATGTGGCGCAGAACCGAGGCGCCCAGATGTGGCGGCGCATTCGTGTCGGCGTGCGGCAGACGGTCATCGTGTCGGTCGCCCTGGCGGTGACGCTGGGCGCCGTCGTCATAGTGTTCGGCGCGACGTTCGTGCGTCTGTTCGTCGGGGCGGGCCAGGACAGCCTCGTGGCTGATGCGCACCTTTATCTGGTGGTCCAAGGTTTGAGCTACACGGTGCTGGGCTTGCTGTTTGCGCTTCGCGGGACGATCCAGGGTCTGGGGAATGCCGCCGTTCCGACGGCCGCCGGCGCCATGGAACTGGTGCTGCGGGCGGTTGCCGGCCTCGTGTTGGTGGCGCATTTCGGCTTTCTGGGCGTCTGTCTGGCGTCACCGCTGGCTTGGGTCGGTTCGATGATGGCCCTGACGCCGGCGTGGTTCCGCATGCGGCAGCGTCTCGTCGTCCAGGAGTGGGCGCAGGTGACACCGAGACGTCCGATTTTGCAGGCCTCCGGATCGTCGCGTCAGCCCGCACTCGCATACGCCTGAACCGACCGGCTAGAATTAGGTGGTTGCAAGCGTTTCGCGACGCAGGCCCCTATAGCTCAGTTGGCAGAGCTGCAGACTTTTAATCTGTAGGTCCAGGGTTCGAGTCCCTGTGGGGGTACAGGATGAGAGTTTCCCGGAGTTACCGGGACGGGACGCCTGTCGACGCGCGCACTATCAGTTGTCCCGGCACTTTGACGGAACGTGCCGGACGGCCCCGCATGGCCTCTAGCATCAGGTCCATTGCTACCGGCCCCAAGTCGCTGTGGTTTTGGCTGATCGTCGTCAGCGGCGGGATGGCGCTCTCGGAGATCTGAATGTTGTCGAAGCCGACGACGGATATGTCGCCGGGCACGGAAAGCCCGCGTTCGTTCAGTGCCCGCAGGACGCCGAAAGCCATACGGTCGTTGCCGGCGAAGATCGCTGTCGGTTGGGCGCCGTCGGCCAGCATCGCCATGGCGGCCCTGTACCCTGATCCGGACGACCAATCGCCCTGGACGAGGATCTCGTCGACCCCGTCCGGCAGTGACGCGCGCCACTGCGCCAGACGTGCCTCGGCGTGCAGGTCACCGGCAGGGCCCGACACGTGCGCGATGCGTGTGTGGCCGAGGCCCCGCAGTATCGTCATCAGTTGGCTCGCCCCGTCGGCTTGGTCGATGTCGAC
>Ga0123357_10010147_pt1 | contig 11952 bp, 7 predicted proteins | sample TergutEmb28metaG_FD_89873 | JGI IMG/M metagenome (GOLD analysis project Ga0123357, IMG submission 89873) | Embiratermes neotenicus P4 segment gut microbial communities from Petit-Saut dam, French Guiana - Emb289 P4 | ecosystem: Host-associated > Arthropoda: Insects > Digestive system > Gut ...
ACCAGCACAGTAAATTCTGAGAACAGTCATAAGCTACTGAAAAGTGAATCTCAAATAACGGCCTAAACAGGAGTGGAAAATGTATTCAAATTTTCCAAAACCATCTTTGCGATTTTGCACGCGAAGTAATATTTATTTACAGCAAAAACAAATTTATTTTATCAGACACACATATATATATTGTTCCAAAGCTCATCATATTATTCAAAACACTGAACACCCACAACTAATCTTTCCTGATGGCAAGGTCTACTTGCAGTGGGCCAATATATACCAAAATTAAATTCATCACACCATTTTTATTGCAGACTCTGAAATCCAGGTTTCATCAGTACCTGTTGCATGATGTTCCAAGATTAATTATGCAGGTAGATGACCATGACCTCTCCAGTATGTGCCCATTTGATGTGTTTTATTCAAATAAATAAAATCCTCTACCTTAGAAAGGAATCTTCTATGAGTGCTTATTCAGGAAGCTGGTTCAAGTGGCTATGTGCCTGCCTCAAATCTCAGGCAGCACACCAACTATACTGAGTGGCTAATGGTGTACCTCAGTATCTACAGGAAAATGCCAAGATAATACCTCAAATGGGCCACAACCACTTCCTTCCACATTTCCCACTTAGCCTATATTTGACACCATACACAATGCAACACTAACAGTGTCATTAAATAAAGCATAAATAAACCCACAACTACAGAACAATTATGCACTTAATATAAATTTAAATGGCAAAGTATGAGTTAATGTAGCATTACAGTAACTAATTTCTTGAGTCATTTGTCTTCTAGACTTACATTCATTTTACGAGGTGGCAGTTCTGCTTGGGAATTTGGCAACAATGACAACAGATGGCGCCTGGAACTCTGAAGTGTCTTGTAGCCTCTGTCTATACCCATATATTCAATCAGTTGTTGTTTCACTATGAAACAATACCGAAATGGTTAGAAAACACACAATGCTGTCCCCAAGAAAGACAACAGATGACTTCTGGAACCCTGGACTGGCATGTAAGCTCCAAGCCAATACTCGACAACTTTATCACCTCCTGACTTGCTACAAAAAAATAATTAAACAATTCTCAAAATTTAATGATGGCGTTGTATGACTACTAATGCTGTTGCTGTCCACTTACTCCAGCATTTCAGGTGACTGGCTCTATCTGAAATGTCAAGTTTTTGGAATATTACATTTCAGTCACAGAAATATAATAACAATAATAATAGTGAAATGTTTAAAAACTTCTGTGTAAGGCCACATATTTAATCAGTTTTCGTTTCACCATGGAATCAACAGTAAAATGTTTATATAACTAATAATCAATCACCCTCATTTAAATTAAAGAAAGAGCTTCCAGTATGTAGCTTAGAAACCTTAGATGTTCTTGGAAAAATACAATTAACCATCTGACATACATACATAGACATACACACACACATCATTTCACAGGTCCACAAATTCTGACAGCTATCTGTTACATGAAAAATCTGTTAAAACAAAAATTAATCTCCCATCAATTTAAAGGCAGGGCAGAGATGCACTAACCCACACACTAATCATATAAATACAATAAAAAATATGATTTGAAAAAACATTTTTTATTTAAATTAAAATTTGTACACATAGCATGACTATTAAGCACATTCACTCCTCTACACATCCTAGTAACAGTATTACAATCAACACACAGTTTCTAACATCAACTGTAGTGCTGTAACTGGCAAATACAGAAAAACAAGCTGTGCAGCACACAAGGTCCAAAAGAGCTGTCAATGCACACAGCACGGATACCACTGCTTTACACACACAAAGAACAGGTATGGGAATGTCCATGTGAATATTAACACATGCAGATCTTCACACATACTGTGGCCATTAAAAGTGTCCAACCTAAAGAAAAACAAAATTGGTCTGCAATTTTTTATAATACTCTCAAGCTGATGTTTGTATAAAGACAGCAAAGAGAGTGATGTGAATAATCACTCTGCAGGCAATCAAATATGCCTACAAAAGGATATGATGTGTCAGTCTTTATCATTAACAGTCAATGACTTAATCGTAGAAGGTGATGGCTAAGTTTCTGGGGTTAGGATTGATACCTGTTCATATCACTGTGTCATGTTTTCTTGTGAACACTGGACACAAAATTTCAGTTAGAAAGTGGGAAACAAAGAAACATTTGAAAGATGAATGCATAGCTGGTTGGCTATACAGAAACAAGAGTGGATATGTGGTATGAATTCAACTGTCTCATAAGGCAACTCAAGTAAACATAGTAATGAACCCTTGGGTTTGAAAATTTCCCACCTGATTAAATGATGTAGCCTCAAAAGAAGCCATGAAATTAGTTATTATGCTTCTATTGTATCATACTTAAAAAAAAAACACAAACTGAACTCTACACTATGAAATTAGTTACCATTCTTCTATTATATGACACATAAAAAAGTACACAAAATACATTAACTAAGTTCTTGCATATATGTTAACAACTGTTCAGAAAAACTGACTGTACACTGAAATGTTCAAACTCAACTTGTCAAAAGGCCTAAACTCCCTACTTGGTACAATCCAGGGGTATACTACCATATTAAAACATACTAATACCAGACCCTACCTTAAACTAGCTAAAATTTAGTCAATCCCCTCAGGGAACATTTGCCCCTTTTATATTACCATACCATCAGTACTTTCCCATAGAGATTTTTTAGATACAAGTGACACCAAATTCGAAAGCCAGTAGCATCCCCCAACAAAGAAGTTCAACAAACTGTAATACTATGCAACAAAGTTATGTTTGCATCACGTATGTTTCCTTAATCTCAATTCTACAGCCACGACATTAACCGCTCGTTTGAGGCAGGCCTGCCACGGAACGATTGATAAAGTCATGTCTTTATTCTCCGCAAGTGAAAAAATACGATCCCCACGAAAATAACTATTTCAGTTGCACAGGGTTTCTCCAAACTGAATTTATGTGCCCACTTTTAACAGCGCTATTAAAATTGAGACACTTAACAATTACTTACCTTCTGCCATAGACAGTTCATTTGCACAAACCTTCCCACTGCTGTGGACATTACTACCACTGCAGAATGGACTTGAACCCCTGTTATAAGAGATATGTTACTCTTATTCACAGATCATATATATCTCTTATTGAAGATGTTAGGCATGACACGCCGTGTCGACTGAGCAGGAGTTACAGACGTTTCGTATGCCTTCATTTTCACTGTCAAGACTTCAGCTGACTTTTCTTTGACTGCTTGACAATGAAGACAAGAAGACCTTCGAAACGTCGGTAGCTCATCACCAGTCGATACAACGTGACAAGTCAGAACGCTTGGAACATAACGTTAATTCATCAGTCGAAACCACACATCTGATCGAAAAGGCGTCGCGAGTCTGTATACTCGAGTCGTCACGTCAATAGGGACTTCAAGTCTCGTATTACTTTCGTTTATTTTCACCATATTAATAGTTATATTCTTAGAATAAAACGTTATTACAATATTTTTTAATACGAAACAAATTAACAGTGGTTAAAAAATGCCGCGATACTAATATAGCGTAACATAGGTGGCGGTACGTTCCTTTGTTTGACAATTATAAATTACTGGCACAGAACTTGTATGAAACGAATGATTGTCTGAGAATGTATATAATTTTCGTTACGTACGTGTTTTTTATAATACACCTGTTACGCAAAACTGAACTCCCCCATATTCTTTTAAAAAATATGGTCGCCATCTCGATCTTTCCAAACGTAAAACTGGCACTTGGTTCAAATCAGAAACTTGTTTCAAGGTCAAGATAAGAACCACCTAAAACACCGTCTATGACATAATACCCCATGGAATGCAGACATCACAAGTGAACAGAAAACAGGAGTGTACAAGAATCGATGGAAACTAATCAATTCAAATGTGTTAAAGAAATTCATGCTTTTTATTTAAATACAAGCTGTCATTGGGTGTGACACACAGTAAAATGTTTACACTGTATATGAATGGTAAAGACTGTACAAAATACTAATTTATTTAAATATGAATCAGTTATGGTTATTATTCACTTCATAAACACATCTTCATACTATTCCCCTTTAAAGTTTGTGTTTTTCGGATGATGCAGAACTACAAACCTTTCCTGATGCTCTAGTATCAGCACCTAGAAGAAAACATAAGTTTTACCTCTGTTAATAAAACATAGAAGATTCTGGGGGAAGTGGTTATTATTTCATGTGGCTGATGGGAAACCACACAAAAGTTTACTATGATAGCTGAAGCCATAATTAAATTCAAGTATGTACTTTCTGTGCAAAACAGGTGAAAATCAAAGTGATTCCTGCACTTCCTATGGGTGACAGAGGTTCAGACCTATACATTCTTAATCTCAGAATTAGGTGCTGTTTATGTGTACATAAAGTCAAGGAAAATCTCTGAAACTCTTGATACCATCTCCTTTTTTGCACAGTTGATGGCCCAATATGTCATCATATACTGCAATAATTTTGAATTCCTGTAACAGCTGTGGCTAACATATAGACAACAAAATTACATATTTATATACACTGCAGATTACTTGTACACTGGTCATTTAATTAAATAAACCCTTCACATAACACCAGAATTCCATGAAAGTCAGACTGAGAATAACACCTCTAATATGTTAAAAGCAATCACCATTCAAGTCTGCTGATCCCAAAGTTATGATGTTAGCAGAAACTGAGTCCTGGCTGGACTTAGATGATGCACCACCACTGCTGGCTTTATCTCGAGAAGATCCAGCGTTGCGTGACTTGCCAGACGATGCTGATCCTGTAAATATTTTTAAAAAATTGACATCTCCAAAAACAAAACTGGAGTTTCAGTTGTACTGCTCATGTTTCATACTTTATACTGCTTTCCCCTCCAGGTATCTGGGTTTAATCTCGTCCTCTACTCCATCCTGTCTGGTGGTCTTAATCTAAATTTCATTTGACCTTTATCCTTTTCTGGCCAGAGGGTCTGCATGCTTTTGCAAGTAGTTCTTGACTAAATGTCCTGAGGCTATTGTCTATCCAAAATTTATTACTGATCAGTAATTTTCTTTACTCAAAATTCTGTTACCTGCTTTCCATTCTTTGGGTACCATGGAGTATGGACTCCACAGCAGTTCTTACATGCAGGTACTGTTCCTCAGTACAGTTTTGAAAGTACTATTAAAAAGGTGCGGGAAGCCAGGGACCAAACATGCAAGGCTGTAGTGCTAAAGAAGGAGAATGAGGAGGAGGAAGATGAGGAGGAGGAGGAGGAGGAGGAGGAGGAGGAGAAGGAGAAGAAGGAGAATTGGCAAATTGACATGGGTTTGGCCCTGAAATTGGTTGGGTGGGATTGTTTGTCATGACCTTAATTTTATGAATTCTCAGTCTGGAATTATATTTCTGTTCATCAAGCTAATGCCTTTCCCAGGTGCAACAGCCACTGTTACTGGGATTCCCTGAAAGTGTGCCACAGTAAATTCACTGGATGCTCACGTTATCATATAACGCAGTTTGCTGTAGCAGGGGAGCATACATTTTTCAGGAATACAGGAGCTACCCGAAAATTCTAGGTGCCAGAAGGGTGACAAACTGAGCTGACGAATTCAGCGTCCTGGAATCCTGTTAAGACCCTGAAGGGAACCTCATGCTTGCCAGCATCAGAGCTAGACTGTGCTCCTGATTTCTCACCTTTCTGCCTCTGGGAGTTAAAGGTAGGATGTCAAATCTGTATTGAATGCTGTGGGTCACGATGAGGATCCAGCACAATGACACCATATCCCTCGATCTCAAGGCATGGGAGGTTGGCAAATAAAGATGTCAAACTATATTGCAATTGAACCTACGAATTGTAGGAATTTGTTTCTGTTCACATCCTAATTTCTCTCTTTATATCGTTGTGGGTAATCCCATCTATATGCAGATGTAACAAGGATACTAGCCATTGAATGTCAGTCAAAACAAACAGACATTGACTATGACTGGAACTGAGTACATTCCAAAAGTAGTGAAGCTACATTATCACTGTGCCAGCCTGCTTGGTGCATGTCTGATGGAGAAGTCAATAGTCTGAGGAAGGAAGAGTTTAATCATTCAGAACATAGAATCATTTACCTGGCCCTGGGAGTGACAGTTTGCTCAGTGATGATTTTGTGAGTGGTGTATGTCGGAGACACTCCCGAGAAGAAATACAGGTGAGAGATCCTCCAGGACTGTGAGACATGGGAAGAAACAAACCCTTTTGATCCAGATAGCGTGTCACAACTGGCCCTGCTTCTATGTGACGAGTCACAAATTCAGCCAATTGCTGAAGAGCACTCTGATTCTGTTCTTGCAACTCACGTGCCTGTATATCTTTCTGAAAATCATGAATAGAAAAACCAGAATATATTTATTATTTCATTATTCAAAACTTTACTGAAATAAAAATTTAAATTAAGCTTACAGTTCACTGGTATGTTATGACAGTTCAATGGGTCCACCAACATACAAGCAGCAACAAATTTGAATGTGTTAAATAATTATGATGTCCAAAATTTCTGCTTATAAAAGCTTCGTTTATTTGAAATGAATACAATATATTCCCTTAGCTTTGCATCATTACTATAATGGTAATCTGGACGGTCCGGGATCGAATCCCGGTGGGGACAAGGTTTTTCTGCCTGTCCAGACCGGCCCTGGGGCTCGCCCAGCCTCCTGTAAAATGGGTACCAGGTCTTTCCCGGGGTAAAGTGCGGCTGGGGCATGCTGCTGACCATTCACCCCCTTCTAGTGCCACGGTCATGGAAGAATAGAGCTATACCTCTACCCACCCTCTGGGCCACACCAGGACTGTAATGGGATCACTTTTACCTTTACCTTTTACTATAATGGTAATTATGAAACACTCAAAATTTTTTTTTTCAGTATTCTGTAAGTCTGGTTCAGCCATTCCTCAATGGAACATAACACTCTTCAGATGTAATGTTGTGCAGTATATAGATATCAATGTTGGGAGGAACCTACTGCCTCTATTTTTTACCCTGAATCTTAATACAGTAATTATTAATGACAGAACTTCAAATCCCAGTTGGCAAGTTTGGAAGCAGTTTATGTAGTGTCTAATCTATTCCAGTTTGTATCAGTGCGCATTATTAATAAAGTATATATTTTAGTATGCAGCCAAGACCATGGAACTTCAAGACGTAAAGTACTCAACTTACCTCTTCCAACATCGTGGGCTTTGTCAGGCTCAAGCCTTTTACTTCTCTCACAGCTTTATGAAGCTGTTTCTCAGCACGTTCAAGTTTGACAGCTTGTTCTCGCAAATCATAATCCAATTCACTTAACTCCTGATCTTTGTTTCGCCACACAGTACGGAGATCACCTTCTGTTATGCAAATTTCCTGCAAAGTTTGTTCCAGCACCTAAAAACAATGATTACAAAAACTTAAAATTTTAGACAGCATTTTACTTTTCTGTCTCATCTAGCATCCCAAAGACAAAATAAAGTAATATACTTTATATGGACACCTGTATATACCATGTATCCATCACAGAGGCTGGTTAGAGAACAAAGTGGCTGGGAATCAGTGACTTACATCATATTTAAAAAGTGTATGAAAATTTGCATGATTTCAGAATTCTGCCATAGTTTAAATGAGATATTCGGTTTTCTGGGACATTACAAACCTTGATTGGTATTTAGTTACCGACGTTTCAGGACAACCTATTGGTCCCACCTTCAAGGGTCAAGCAGTTCAAGAACCCTCCTTGGACTCCTTGACCCCTGAAGACAGGCTCATTAGTTTTTCCTGAGAAGTTGGTAACTAAATACCAATCAACTATTTGTAACATCCCAGAACAGTCACTATCTCACATACTGAGATTTTTCCCAGCATGCAATTCCTTGACAAATATTCATATACAACTTTCCTTTTGTAAGATTTTGACTGATACATAACTTGAACAGAAAATGAATTTAATCTTGAATGCTATGTGACAACATTGTACATTTTCACTATAATTGCACAGTTTACACAAACTATGCATTGGCCAAAATTTTATGATGGTACCTTCTAATCTCAGGGTTCATAATGGGATCACGTGGTGCAAACACACAGGTATAGATTTCTGGACATGGTGTATAGTATTCTTGCAGTGGTATCCCACACACATATGAATTACCTCAGTCTGGTTGTTTAGTTCAGTGAGCTGTGCTTTCTGCTGCCTCAGTGTATTAACAGCAATATAATAATGCGATTCCAATTCTTGTCTGCACTCATCACCTGCAAAATGACAGTATTAACCTTTTGGCGCCGGAATTATGTTTTCAATTTTAGCACACTCTGTATATAAAATGTGAATAATTCAGGAACGAAATAAGTTAGATTTATGAAACAAACTGCATTTTGAAGAGGACAAAACGGAGAGTACATTACCATGTTTAAAATATTCAGTACTTATATTTGTTGAATAAATATATAAAATGCAACGTTTAGAGGTTAGTGGTGCAGTGCGACCACTATAGTCGTCGCTAGGCGTCAAAGGGTTAAAATTGGCAGAAGGAATATGAAGTGTATAAAGCATCATGTTGTGTTCCAATGTATTATGGCACATTGTAGCATAGTAGGTGAGTAGCAATATTTCTGCCTTCATGTTCTATTCTGAACAGGGAAGCAGTATGATCCTCTGAAACTTTCTCACTCACATACAGGATTTCATAGTCTCTTATCCCAGAAGACCAAAATCAATACTGTTATAACCTGAAAACTTATAAATCAAAAGATGTACACTTATTTAGCAATCTTTGCACAAGAAACGGACATAATAGGGATGTAAATTTCATCCATCTACCCCTACCTGATTCTTTTCCACAACTACTTAAGAAATTTTGCAGAGCGGGAAGGGAGGTGGATACATTAAAAACTCTCAAGCATATTAAGTTTTGATTCATTCTAGTCCAACATGAACTTTAATTTATATGATGCTCAAATATCTGGGATCCATGCAGAGAAGGACAGATAAATGTTTCATACCAAGTACAGAAGAAAGCTGCTCAATTTACAAATTGTACGAAGGATTCTGACTGGGAAACCTTGGCTCAGCGTAGGATGATAGCACGCTTATGCATACTTTTTAAAGCATAAACTGGGGAAGAGGCTTTGAAAGCTATATGCGACAGGTTGCGAAGGCCTTACTATTTGAGTAGGGTAGATCACGTTCGGAAAATTAGGGACAGGAAGCAAAGAACAGATATCAGGAAGTATTCCTGTGTAAATATGACCATTAAAAACTGGAACCAACTACCTGCAGAAGCATTAGGGACTTTCCCTTGTAAACCTAAGATTTTTAGAAACAGAGTTAGGAGAACAGTTATAAACAGGGTGAAATGAAAGGAATAGAAGTGTGGCAAAAATCATCTAAAAGTGCAGTGAAATGAGGTAAGGTGAGGTGAAGTGTAGTGATGTGAGGTGAAATGGAGCGGTAGGAAATTAAGTGGAGTTAAGCCAAATGAGAGGGTAGTGAAGTGTAGTTGGGTGAAGTTTAAATGAGAGGAAGTGAAGTGTCGACAAGTGTAGTGAAGTGGAGTTAAGTGTAGTTGGGTGAAGTGTAGTGAAGGTCTTAGTAACAGAGTGTCTAACATTATTAGAAGATATACAAATCATATGAAGTTTGTCGCTTATATGGTTTTTTCGTATATCACATTCTTTCATGTTCTTTTGGTTCCATTTTTTTTATCATTGTATATATGGTTGTTTGTTTTGTATGCTTATGTTTAATTTTGTAAATTATGTATTTTTATTGTTATGTTTATGTATTCTTATTGTTATGTATGTTCTGTTCTGTATATTCTGTTTTCATTGTGCCATCTAGCACTCTTTGGCTATCCTGACTGAGGTTTTTCTGTGCTTTTTCCTCAGTTGTAACACAAATGCCAGGGTATAACACGGCCTGCGCTCTTCCCAGTTAGTTGTTAATTGTGTTGTTCTATGTATTGTTGTTAACTGTGTTGTTTTATGTACTGTTTGTGTGTAAATGTGTACTGTACCTGCTACTGGGTGTCAACCCAATTGCAGTTAACAAATATATCATATCAAATGAAACCTTGTCAAAAAAAGCATACACATACCTTGATACATTAAATATTGAATGAAATACAATCAAAAATCTTTCATCTCAGCAGCAATGTATTTGAAATGATGGTCTTGTCCATCACATGAGTAGCACCTGTCATGAAAACTTCTATCAGTTACCTCACTGGAGAGGTAATATTAAGCATCCACCTGAACCAAATTCTGTCACCCTGACGATTCATCTGAAGTGTCCATAATCTTAGTATTAGACGTCCTTCATTTAAGATTTTCTTCAGCTCAGAGTTCTAACCTGCTACTTATGAAGGGAAACTAACCATAAATTTTCAACGGGCTGTAATTTGGCAGACCACTGATACATACATCATAATACTACGTCTCAGCTTTACACTTGTCTTATCTATCAGGAAAGCAAAATTTCATATTCACGTTTTATTATTTATAGTCTGAATTTTAACTGCCTCCATGAAACATAAACTGAATTACACTCTTACTTTCTTCATCCACAGCAAACAAGTTTCTTTTATAATTCTCATTTGTGGCATTGATAAGCTTTAGTGTATTTTCCATAGCTTGAATTTCTTTTTCTGTTTTCCTTATTCTTGCATCTAATTCATCACCTTCCTGCTGAAGTTCATACTTTTCTTGTGCACTCTGAAATAAAAACATGAGAAAAGTAACTGACAGCTAGACATAGATATTTACCACATTCACTCCCAATCCTGTCACCTGATATGCTGGGGTTTACTACATTCCAACAGTGATCCTGTCAAGCAATGGCCTGATGGCACTGTTCAATGAAAAGCTATTTTCTTCTATAGATGCCATTTAAATAAAGAAAAATATTAAGTGTAGCTTGTTGAAGCTCAAGAGTGGAAATATACAGTAACTTATTCTCTTGCAATTTCATTTTGAATGTATGAAGATCAAAAGCAGCATTTGTGGAATAACTGCAGGTTTATCATGTAATATCAGAGTAGAGGCATAAAATAAACGCTGACATATGGAAGATATGTAGCCCTTTGAAGTGCAGAGGTTACTATATCAGTAGTCATTCTGTTGCAATTAAAACCATGTAGATGATATCCAATTATTTCATATACATAAGGAGTAAACCACTGTCATAAGTGGGTTCCTGTCACCATGGCATGGCACGTACACCACAGGTTGCAGATGAAGCAGCAGTCTCCAATATGGAAAGTGGCCGTGAATATATCGAATAAGCAGTCGCAGACAACTGATAAGGGTGGTCCTCCAGCTTGGGGTTGGACGAGGTGCTAACGATTCCTCACCATAAAAACTCACCATGTTACAAAGCATATCACAAAGCCTCTGACTTGGACTGATCCTTTGGTTCAGGGCAGGGACAGGTGAAAGGCTCCTACAAATGTGGTAATGAACCTCTGCATTCAATAAATTGTGGGGAATTTCTTGACTAGCCTAGGACCAATTAGCTTCATGGAGTTAGTTAGTGTAGGAGGTACCCTTCATGAAGAATGCTGCTTAAAATGTTGTATGTAGTTGGTAAGTGATATGTCTTACTACTAGAACCACTTTTTTTGCCTCGTCCATAAATAGATATAATAAGGGGCTCCTTTCCCTTATGAGGCAATTCTTCCTTATGCCAAACAGAATAAGTTTATTGATCTCAGAACATACCATATTTCCCATCTCATAAGGCACTACAAGTGACAAGACGCACCCTATTATCAGCAAGGTATTTTTGTCGATTTAATACTTACTTACTCCATGGTGCAGAGTCCTTCTTGAGAAGCTAACTGGTTTGCAGCTAGTCAAGAAATTCCCTGCATTTCACAGAACCCGAAGGTTCATTACCGCACTCACAAGCGTCTGCCATC
>Ga0123357_10010148_pt1 | contig 11952 bp, 11 predicted proteins | sample TergutEmb28metaG_FD_89873 | JGI IMG/M metagenome (GOLD analysis project Ga0123357, IMG submission 89873) | Embiratermes neotenicus P4 segment gut microbial communities from Petit-Saut dam, French Guiana - Emb289 P4 | ecosystem: Host-associated > Arthropoda: Insects > Digestive system > Gut ...
AGTATATATATATATATATATATATATATATATATATATATATATATTTGTGTGTGACTGAGATAGATAAAAAAAACACAAAATACGCTATGTGTAAAAAAAAAAAAAAAAAAAAAAAAAAAAAAATTTGTAAAAAAAAAAAAAAAAAAAAGAGGAGGAAAAATCCAACTTAATCCATGCAGTGCAATTTGAGGCAGGTTCAATTATTTGTAGCATTTTCTTAATGCAAAGTAAGCACTATCATAAAGTAGGTTAGATTCATTTCAGTTCAGTCCACTGGCAAATCCAGCAGTGAGTTACAGAAAACAGTTACCCCATCCCTCAGTCTATTGTGCTGATAAGTAGGTAGTGACAGATTATGCAACACTGTGTTCTGAATATGTTTTGTGGACAGCACTTATGTAGCTATCCTGGCAAAAATCACAATTATTGCATTTAAATATAATGTACTAACTTGACAAACTGCTTCAAGAGATCTGTCAACTCTTCCTCAGTAAGAGATGGACTTGACAGCTTCTTTCTAAGGAACTCTCCTGGAACCCTCAGGAGGTGACCAACAGAACTTGAGAGATTAACCACACGGGCATGAGGACGCAGCAGTGGAAACAGCACATGGCAAGTATTCAACAAACTGAAGTAGTTAACATGCAGAGTGTTCTCAGCCTGAACTCCGAATGGCTCAGTAGCTGCATGCTAAAAATGAAAATTATTTAATATAATTTGTGTCTGTTGGTATCTTATGAGAGGCCGCACCTCTTGATTCACATCTTGGTTCAAACCCTTGCCTGATATGGAAGTTGCTGTACTGACAACCAATGTCATAAAGTAACTGTTAAGATTCCTACTTCATATTTTGGAGGTCTGTGGTTGAAATTGACTTTTAGAGCAACAATCTTGACTGGAGATTGTGGTCTTCTTCAGCACTTGCAATAAATTCTGGGACAATGCAACCTGTGAGGCCATGTCTTAATCTACCTGCATGTTCCTCACTTCATTACTGAGTCAATTCAACACATCAGAGTCAGTTAGATTATAAGTTTACATGGAATGGAATACTGTACATAAAGAACCTACAGGCAGACTTCTATCAACAGGGAAGAGAAAAGCTCGTCCCACAATATGACAAAGCCTCAGTTGTGGCAGGAACTATGTAAACTAGGACATGGGTAAACCAAGGCCTTGTTGTACAATCTAGGTATGTTCATGAAAAAGTGGGCAAAAATAAAACATGCACAAAAAACAGAATTTCCATAAAAAGGCTTAAATAAATGTATATAAACCAAAGAGTGTTAAGTCAGAAATGAGAGGCTGTCAATTAGAAGGGGTGTAAATTGCTAAGGGGCATTAAAGCAAAAAGGCATAAATGAAACAGGTGTAAAACAAGACCCTGGTGTACAATTACACTTGGACTTTTCTTATTAGGGCTGAAAATAACCAATAATACATGCAATGTATACTTATTTTCTGACCAAACCTCATATAATGAGTGCAGGTGCCAAAGAAAACTAAGGGCAATCTTTAGTGATTCATCCAAAGCTTCAGAAAGTGACTATCTGACAACATGTAGTCCTACTACAAGGATATTAGCGCACTGTACGTCAGTACTGAGCCTGCCTCATGGGAAAAGAACCAGGCCAACTGTAACTCCATGATACTTGACTTTGTTGCTACCCAGCACCATATCCAGCCAGTACACATACCATCAAGTTGGTCTAAAGTCACACATCAGCCTGTGCAATGCATGCTTAGACTTTCAAGCCTTCAATCATTAGCATAACAGCAAGTTCTTGTTGTGATGAAACGATGAAACACACACTACATAAAATATTAAATATACATCTTGTTTACATTTGTATGCTTTAGAGTAACATTCTACCGCAGGAATGGAGTAATTTCATCATCCTAGGAGACCATACACTGGCCTCTAAAATATTGTGGTGAATTGCCTAGCATGCCATATACTGGTATCTGTGTGTTTGCTTTGTAGCAATTTAAATGTCCATTCTAAGCTAGAAAACACTGGCCAACAGGATATGTGACTTTAACCTTTTGACGCCTAACGACGACTACAGTGGTCGTACCACACCGCTAACCTCTAAATGTTGCATTTTATATATTTATTCAACAAATATAGGTACTGAGTATTTTAAACATGGTATATACTCTCCATTTTTCCCTCTTCAAAATGCAGTTTGTTTCATAAATCTAGCGTATTTGGTGCCTGTATTATTCACATTTTATATACAGAGAGTGCTAAAATTAAAAAAATAATTTCGGCGGCAAAAGGTTAAATCAGTTGCCAAAAGGTTAAAATGTGAAACAAATCTTAACTCTACTCTTCTGGGACATGGTGCTATGTGCCAGAGATATAATAAAACAGACTGGGTAACACCAGTCACTTTAAAAGGTTAACTGATAACTTGTGCTGAACATTATCACCAGTACCTGAAAAATGTTTAAGAACTAAAAAATGACCTTTACTGCTCATGACAGAAATCTTAAAATGTGGCCAATTTCTAAGTACCTGACCACTGCTTCTAGTTTTAGAACTGACAATGTAAAAATTATTCTGAAGCTCTTGTTCACATCTTACACAAGCAAAGTGGGATGAAACCAGAGATACATATCTGATAAAAAAGTGTACAAAGATTTGCTGAAAAAGGTTATAAATGTTGACCTGGTTTTTTTAAATCTCATTTCAATATACAATACATTATAAGAATTGTGACAAACAGCACTTAGCAATAAACACATAACATTAATGTCCAAACTGCATGTCAGTAAATCTTGAAGTAAGTCTGAGTTCCTGAAGACAGAAAATGCAATATCATAGTGGATCCTACTACCAGAAACCTTTCATTTAAACTGACTTAAACCTGGGGATCATCTCTATTGAAAAAGGTGCTGACCTTGTCATGTTTCATGAAAGACTATAGCAATGTTCCTAAAACCAGTATTTAACAGAGGAATATGAAGAAATATCAAAATTAAGCATAGTTGGGCATCCAAACTTTGGTCTAAAATGTTTTAAAAAAAACTTTATGTTTGGGCAGATTGAGTCACAAAACTTGTTGCAGGTTTGGATGGGTAGAAAGGCAAATTTTTTTTTTTGCTTAAAACTTTTTAGTAATCATATTACTGACAAACATGCTTTTAGTTACAAAGCACCACTGCTACCTATATAGTGGTATCACCTGCCTGCCAGTGTTACACATACATCTCATATTACAACTCTACATGTTCATCTCAGCCATAGTCACTTACACTGTATGCTATGGCAGCATTATTGACCAAAACATCAATACCACCATGTTCATTTTTGATGAAATCATGGAATGTTTCTACACTCTTCTGATCAGTTACATCCAGTTGATGAAACCTGGGCTTATGGCCTAACTGGAATGAGAAAAGGCATGAGATTACAAATACAGATTTCAAACTGGAGCAATGAATATAACAAATAAACTTCATGGAAAAGAGTCCTGTTGGGAAGTCAACAGTTCCTCACCCAGTCTATAGAGTCCCATTTTATGAAAAGTGAAGGTTCACTATCGTGTTCACATGATCCTGTCACTTTCCTCAATCCTGATCCAGATAAACCCAGTCCACACTCCCACATCCTAGTTCTTTAAGAACATTATCCTCCAATCTACGCCTAGGTCTGCCAAGTGGTCTCCTTCCTTTACATTTCCCCAACATAAACCTGTAGGCACCTCTCCTCTCTCCCATTCATGCCACATACCCTAACCATCTCATTCTTCTTGACATTATCATGCAAGTAATATTTGGTGAGAAGTATAATCATTAAGTGCCTCATGTCATCTCCTCCAGTCCCATTACCTCACTCCTCTTAGGTCCAAATATTGCCTCAGCACCCTATTATCTAGGGCAACCTCAGCCCAAGTTCCTTCCTCCATGTGAGATACCAAGTTTCACGTCCATATAAAACAAAAGGTAAAACCACGGCTCAGTAGATTTTAATTTTCATACTTTGGACAGCCAATGGGAAGACAAATTACCCTGGTGTTTACAGGCTTCCCCTCAGTGCAATCAGTCTTTAATTTCTTCAGGAATGCAATATCGACTCATTAGGGTTTTTCTCAAATATCTGAATTCTGCCAAACATTCAAAGATTTTCCTACCTAGCTGTATGTTGTGACTTGGTCTTGCAGTCTGTACACAAGACATGAACATAAATTTAATTTTTTCTGCATTAACTTATAAACCAGTCTCCTAACTAGTGACTAATAACACTTCCATCTTTTTCTTTACAATATGTGTGTTCCGACTTCGTAACAATACACACGTTATCATAAGAGACTCCCACGCACTCCAATACGTAGAAAATAATTCAGCTATTCACATACAGACCACCCTATCTTCAGAATGCCCCACCCTATAAATATGTACATCCACACCATGAACAACAGGGAAGTAAGATTATGACTTTATATCCTATTTACTACGGCTATAAAACTTTTGGTGCAATTTCTTTGTGCCCAATGTGCTTTAATAGTCTCGATTGACAGGAATGATTGTAATACTAAATTGGAATGAATGCTTGTTTCTAAAATGCTATTCAGTTACCTGGAATTAATGACATTCACAGTGGTTCTTTGGACTTCTGGAAAACAGGTAATTACAAAGAGGTATTCAAGTAACCACAGATGAAATCAATTTTACTTGGTAACTTAAAATTCATAACACAATTCTCCTTTGGAACAAACACAGATTTAAGGTGTTTGAAAGCATTATGCTGATATGATATTTGTACCAAAGAAAAATTCAGCAAGAGAATGGAAAACATATATGAGAAACTCCACAGTTTGTACTTTTCAACAAATAATGTTACAGTAACTGGATCAACATGGGTAAGATATACAGGACAAATAACTGCACAAAGAAAATTCATACACAGCTAGACACAAACCTTTTGAACAGGGAAAGAGACCAAGTAGGGGACAAAGACAGTGGCATACCCTGGAATTTTGTTTGGGGGGGGGGTTCAACAAATTCAGTTGAAGACAGAGGACAGAGAGAACAGGGATCTGGGGGCAGTAGCCCCCTTGTCAGGGGTTCTAGAGGCAGCTGTAATTTGGTACAAGAAATTTCATTTCATATAGTAAAATTTCCTTAATTTTTGTTACTTTAAGACTATTTATGATGACAACCAATTTACTTGTCATTCAATGTAAAACAATTGTGAACCTAGGTAGTTTTAGAATTTTACTGCCTTCTTTCCGAACATCTTGGGGTGTTGGCATCCTAAATTCAGGAATTTTTAACAGTTTTCACAATCAGGTTGAGTTTGGCACGATTTTGGAGGGTCTTCGGAATTTCGGGGTGGGGGGGTTTGAACCCCCCAAACACCCCACCCAACACCTGGTATGCCAATGGACAAAGATTTAGGAAGCAAGATTATTTTGTGGTTTATTTTACAATGGCATCGTGTCAAGACTACATAGCACTGATGACTGATGAATGACAACGTGAATAGAATTTTGAAGAAAGCAGTCAAGGTACTATACCGAGGCAGTGTCATGGTCAAGATTTGAACTGGACATGACACAAATACAAGTGTAGAGCATTACTGCCTCACAAACCTGCCCAGTGCAGGATAACATTAAAAATATGAGATAAAAAGAGCATAAATTGTAGACTGAATTCAAGTGCCTCAGGATACAGAACAAAGGTGACATTTCTGAACAAAACAATGAAATTTTGGGTTACATACAAGCAGGAATTTGTTGGCAAACTGAATAACTATAAACTCCTGATTGAGGGTTCTGGTCTTCTGGAAAGTTACTCCATGTAGCAGGGTTAACAGACCCTGGCATTTCAAAGGAATGCACAGCCTTCACCTTCAATGGCTGAAAAGCCCTAGAAGAATAACCAAATGGAAACAGTTGAAATATTTAGGGATTGCAGTTTAGTGGTATGAATCAGGAAATTGAAACCAAACACCTAGAAGCATCGGACCCTTCTGGTTCAGTGACAAAAGATGGGAAAAAAGAGGTGAGCTAAGGGGGTGGAGTCATGGACAAGGCCACATAGTATTCAGCAGGCCCTCATATGGGGCAATATTAAACAATGGTGAAGAGATAAACATTAATTGTAAGCATCAGGGAGTGGACATATGGACATAAATAATATACAACATCGGTCAGCAACCAGCTGCTAAAGTTTACAACCATCTCCTTTATAGCAAGGGGGTTCCATGTTGTGCCTTGCATAGGTGGAATTTCCCACACTGTCTTGTTCTTCTGTCCAAACTGACCCATGCACCTTTCTCAAACGTGATGAGGCAAACAGGGTCCGACTGGCCTCACAGAGCTCACCAGCCAAGTGCAGGTAAAGTCCAAGTAATTCCCAGGAGTTGCTGTTCAGGTCATGCCTGGTGGGGTAGATTTGCTCTCATAGCAGCAAGAGGCTGGTTTGGTGATAAATCCCACTGCCTGCTTGGGAAAGGGTGGTGGCAGAAATGTTAAACTGGGAGACAGTGCTTTCATCCCTGTAATGCAGGAGAGAGGCCAGGACACTCATCAGGAGTTTGCCATTTATGATGTGAAGGTTATAAAATCTTCAGAAACATCACACAACAGCCTCTAAATAAAGGTGTGCTGTGCAAGTTTTGAGGTTTTCACAGCAATGATATTGAAGAGTGAGTTAGTTAACACCTTTTCCAGCTCTGATACAGCTGCTTCTCCCCGTCCAACATCTCTTGCAGTCAGGTAGACAATTCCATCATATTTTTCACACAACCCTTTCACAATGGCATAGCCAATGCCTTTATTTCCACCAGTTACCTACAGAAAGAGAAAACATTTTCATAGACAGTGTACTGCAATGATAAGAGATAAACATATATTATATAACACATAAAGATAATTTGCACAGAATAACACAGTTCATATCATCCTATTCTTGACCACAATTTTATTAAAAGAGCAACTCAAATATTTTAGAGAAGTCAGTCAATAAAGAGATGGGCCTATAATTTGATACTTGTGATTTGTCACCTTTCTTAAAAAATGGTTTTATAACAGCATACTTTAGGCGATTTGGGAAAATACCACAAGTTAGTGATTTATAGAAAATGTGATAGGTTTAGAAATTTGGCTACTACATAGTTTTAGAATCTTATTGGATAGACCATCATAACCACATGGTTTTATTTTTTAAAGAAGATGTAGCACATGTAACTTTTGTCTCAGTAATTGGAATATTGATAATTTGTGGGAACTCATAAGGAAATGATTCCTTAAGTGAAAACAATGCTGATTCAGTATTTGGTTGCTGTGTGATTAATTCATCTACACTATTTACAAAGTAATTATTAAAAATCTTAGCTGATTGATTTGTGCCTATAATGTTGTTACCAAGTTTAAATTCAGTCTGAGTACATTTCTAACTGGATGCAGTATCAATCTCATTATTAACAATGTTCCAGGAAGTTTTAGATTTATTTGTAGACGAAGATAACAATTCATTGTAGTACATTTCTTTAGCTTTTCTAATTACTTTCCTTAACACTCGGCAATATTGAATACAGTATGTCCCACTCGTTACCGAACCCGGCATTTCTTTAATAATTTTACCACTAATGAGGATATTGCAACGAAATTTGAAGCGGACTACAGACACATTCGTCTTCGTTTCTCACACAACAAACGTACTCCTGTTCAAATTTCGTTGCAATACCTTCATTGGTGTTGAATAATTAAAGAAATGCGGGGTTCGGTTAACTAGTGGGACAATGTACTTCAATTTTAGAAGAGTTGGTTGTCTTGCTCATAGTGTATAGATACTATCTTATTCTTCGCTGTCCTTGTATAGTAGAATGATTAAGTAACATCACGCTTCTGACACATGAATACAATACTTACAACCGCAACTTTCATTCTGCGTGCTCCTTATTCTTTCAATTCTTACAACTTATTGACCATGGATCAGTGACCATGGATCAGAGACCACCACAGATCATGCCTAAGGGTAGTATCTGTGGTAGGTTTTGGACATGGATCAGTTTTGGAGGATTGTGTATGGTCGGTGTGTTGCGTTTTCGGCCGTTTGTGACATTACAGTAGTTTTTGGCAAAAATGTTATTTGTTTCGTGTCCATTTTTAAAAGAAACACCCATGAGAATAGATGATTCTTGTATTTTTGCGTATGAAGTTAAACAGAAGATACTTTCCGCTTTGGTAAGTTCAGATTTTGCACTCTGAAAGGTCATGTAGTTTGATGTTACTGAAATGGTGTCATTTGCATTTTCTGTCGTCGGATATTGATGTTATGGTAACACGTTAATGCTAAATTGTAATCCACTATCTATAATGAACTAGGGTTAACTTTCAAATATGGTGCCGTCTTATATACGTTTTGAGTTTCGTTACGTTTTCAGAGTGTTACCCAACCTTGCTCCCAAACCTGCCGTTATATCGTGGCTTTTCTGTGAGGCATACATATGTATCCAACTTACCCAGGGTAACGAAATTGGCAGACGTTTGTATGAAATTAAGAATACAGTGGTACAAATGTAGCATAATTCTTATGTTAAAAAATGTGTCATTAGTAGACATGGGGAGTGACAAAAGACAACTTGGGGAAACCATATGGAAGAATATATATACAAAGTGTTTGTAGAAGTGGAAGACTTTCCGTAATGTTGTGGAAAATTAACGTTTTTGAGGGATGTGATTTTGCTTTCGTCTATGCAAGGTACAACTTTTTTTGTGGCATTCTTTTCTGACTTTTACACGTTCATTGCCATTGTTGTTTCCATAGGTCTTATAGTAGAAAATGGGATATCAGAATCTTTATTTTTCCGTATGGTTACATAGTAACATGGGAATCGTCCAGTAACTAATATACATAATCAGTATAAAGACTTAAGTATATGCTGAAGTACTAAATTTAAATATAGGGCTCTATTTGAATGTAATATAATACAATATATAGGTGATACTAATTACCCCTCAGTACAAGTTCATATTGCTAATGTATATTCTAATAGGATAATTCTGTTACAAGGTTTAGTTAATAATTGGTAATAATTAATATCAATTCAATTGATTGACAGTTGTCTTACATATGTGTAAAAACTGTTATGAGATACTGTATAACATTGTCACTTATATCTGGTAATATATAAAATATCATTATATTTTAGGTATACATATCTGGGTAATCTCTTACCACATTTAACTATAAAAGTTCTAAATAAATTACGTAAGGTCCAATAAAAATGAAGTTCCAGAATTTGATTAGGTAACATTGGCAATTATTGTTAACTAGAGACATTTTCTGTCCAGTTATAATACTCCTCAAGTGAATAAAAGGAGTTGTTCAAAAGGAATCTTTTTAAGGCTTCTTGAAACTTATGTATGTTGTGAGATTTTTGTTTAAGGTCGGTTGGAAGATTATTAAAAATTTTTACACCAGAGAAGTACACTCCCTTTTGGAATACCGACAGGATAGCGTTAGGTAAATGTAGATCATTATGTGATCTTGTAGGGAAGTTGTGAACATTTGCATTAATTACAAATAGTTTTTTGCCATGAACATCATTACAGAAAATATATATTGAGACTGAAGAGCAAGGATGCCTAATTGCTTGAATAGACTTCGACATGAGGTTCTGCCGTCAATATTCATAATGATCCTTATTATTCTTTTTGTATCTTGAATATGTTTTTGCTATAATACGATATTCCCCAAAATATAATACCATAGGACAGAATTGAATGAACAAATGAAAAATAAGCCTTCTTGAATGTCTCTAAGTTCAATAATTGTTTTAGGGATCTGATTACATATGCAGATGTGTTTAATTTAGGTATCATCAGGTCTGTATGGCTTTTCCATGACAGTCTATTGTTGATTATTAGCCCTAATAATTTTGAATGTTCTGTATTAGATAATTGTATATTATTGTATGTTAAGTGAGTACTTTGAGACAATGGAAATAAGAGATGAAATTGTTACATTGCTAACCGAAGTAAATGGTGTAAAGTGAACGGACTCAGAATAAACTACATCTAATTTGCTGCCAAGAACAAGACATGTCTTAATTTAAATGTAGGATATAATAAAGAAATTAGGTGAGGAGACAAAAGGAAAAAAAATTTCTTGGCCTAAAAGTTGATACTAACTTGAACTGGAACAAACACACTGAATCTATTATTCCTGCACAAGACTTTTGCCATGAGGACGGTTGCACCAGTCATGACAATAGATACCCCTTACAAATCATTACAAGAATGGAAGGTGTAAAAAAAGTCTCTTGTTGAAAATTGTTTAGGCAGTTTTCACACTCTGGTTATGGGAAACTTGGAAAAATCTTGAAGAACTTCAGATGAACACAATTTAAACATGACATAAATATGACCTTTGCCGAGTTCTGTACTCACTAAATATCAAAAAGGAGTATATTCCACAGGTGTCAACTTATGCAATAATCTTCCATCTTCATTTAACATTTTAAGTCACAATATAAAAGTACTGAGGCCAGCATTAAAAGAGTATCTCTGATCTTACTCTGTCTACTCTCTTGATAAGTTCATGTCTACAGAAAACATTTGAAGGACATTGGTCAAATATTTTGTGGCCTAGGACATGTCTTGGCATATGTAAGACTGTGGTATGTCTACCCTTAGGGGTGGTTGTAAATAGTATTTAAAATTACATAGTTATGTGCATGTTAAGTGTGGTAATAGTGATGTGTATATGAGTTAAATTTTTGTGGTTATATCATGTCATATTATATGGTGTCGAAATATACTGTATAACCACCATATTATGTGGTGTCTAAATATACTGTATAACCATATGGTTATAATACTTACACTTGACATGTAGTTATGTCAGTTTGTGTGTAAAATAAGTTTTGCGCTTATAAGATGCTCTTCATGCTTTGGCGTAGCCCAGAGAAGGATCTGTGCAAATAAATTCTCTCCTGACCTTTTATCTTTATTGTATGAAACTTCTGCCATATTGCAAGTTTTTGCAAAATTCTACTAGAATATGAAGCTGTGTATGGTCCTGTATTGAGAGCAAACTTCTATGAATACCAGGCATGCTAGTCTGAGAAGAACAGCTATCTTTTCAGCCATATTGTTTTCCATGTAGTATGTTGAACATTTATTTATGTTATTCATGTTCCCTTTTAGTTTTGACTCTTTACACTGTCTTCAATTTGAACAGGTTTATTTGAAACTTTTGAGCTACATAAGGTATTTTATGGTACTTAAAAGCAGACACTGGGAACAACTTCATATTTTTTGTTTGTTTGTTTTAATTCCAATTACTATGTTTTCACCTAGGAGTTTGGTGACAGTGACATATACTTGCTGTACAATGGTAAACGGGTACCAGACAACACCACTCTTACAAATGGCATTGTTCATGCTGTTCCTCGACTTGTTGGAGGTAAAGGAGGTAAGAATTTACGCAAACATCATTTTTTTCCAAATAATGCCTACTATGGATGTATTGCATTTAATGGTCCCACCTTGCGTGCCATTTTTATACTGCCCAGGCTTTTTGAAAGTAGCCTGTTTTTAGCTCTTGAGGTAGTGTAGATGTTGACAAAGAGAGACAAAGTATCTGTGATGAGACATGTTTTCCCACGTAGATGTTAAAGGTTAGGGCTTACTTGTGAACCAGATATGTGTAAGCCTTAGGTATTGACAAACGTGGTACTGTAATGCACTTATCACATTGTCTGCTTGAGTGGATTAGTGTGCCTTGAACTTTAACCTTTGTATACGGGGTGTCCCAGGAGGAATGTGCCAGACTTCGGGAGGGTGTTCCTTATGCTAAACTATACCAATATAACCCAAAACACCTAAGTCCAAAGCGGAACGGTTACGGAGATAATGGCCAGAGAAAAGTGTGGTCTTCTTGCGGGTCCACGCACTGTACCTGTCGGCTAACACCGGCCTTGAATGTAGA
>Ga0123357_10010149_pt1 | contig 11951 bp, 7 predicted proteins | sample TergutEmb28metaG_FD_89873 | JGI IMG/M metagenome (GOLD analysis project Ga0123357, IMG submission 89873) | Embiratermes neotenicus P4 segment gut microbial communities from Petit-Saut dam, French Guiana - Emb289 P4 | ecosystem: Host-associated > Arthropoda: Insects > Digestive system > Gut ...
CCTCATATAGTTTCATAAGGCAACCTGAAGATGGCCAACTCAGGCCGAAACATGTAGTTGTTTTTATTTAGTCAATATACACCTTTTCGACATAGTTGTGTTGGACTGCATACCACCCATATTCATGGATATTCTTTTCATTGTCATCGATATATCGTAAATAGGCGATTGTACGATGTTTCACGAGGATATCAAATATCTTAGTATTTTCAAGGTATTGTAGACAAATTTCAGAAGAGAGGGATGATTTTGGGGCGCTAACACCACCCAGTACTCGGCGTATACAGAATATAAATACGAACTTTGTGCCTAGCAGCATGTACCATAATTTGTGACTAAAGAATATATATATATAATTAGAAAGTGCATAAGCTTATATGTATATATAGACTAATTTTAACACCGTCCAAACTAAGAGTTATGTTATTATATAACAATTTTAACTTCAGTTCCATTTCAGATCTTCACACTACAATTAACATATCACAGGCAACATAAACAATCAAGATTGTAACATAATTTTAACACTAGTATAAGTTTTAGAGGATCCCATACGACATTGAATTTAATGTGCACTGCATGTAACATGTTTTAAATTTATGTATGGATGGCCTGATGACGGTATAAAGACCGAAACTTGTAGCCAATAAGATAAATAAAATATCGTTTTGTTTGACTATAAAAATAAATTTATTTTTGTCTTTTAAGTCTTTAAATAACCTGTGAATGAAATGTAAATTGAAATTCGTGGAATCGTAATGAATACTGGAGACCAGAGATGGGTCAGTGGCCTTTACATTGCTTCTGAAGGGCTCGTTGAATTTATTACACTGGTCCAATTTCAAAGCGATCCACAAAACCAAACGGTATACATTTTCATTTTAGTTCTGCCATGTTGATTTAGTAAAATAGTGTGGTATTAATTTCAACAAACAGACTCACTGATGACGCTTCGAGCAGTCACAGTGTAGGTCTTCAGCTGTGTGAGTCCGTCTGGAACGGACTTGTTGATGTGGTGTTAAAAGATGCTGTTTTTATGTACCTGTTTCTCTTATGACCATGACTATCCATTTAGCACACATTGGGCATTGTTACTTCAAATAGCCTCCACGTATGCTTTTGAGGTTTTGGTAGCACTGTAATTGAGGATTAACGGTCTTCTGTGATGTGATGCAGCGTCGCTAGGATAGTGCTTCACGATATTTCGAAAAGCATCTTGGTCCTTGAAGATGAAGCTGTTAAGTCCCTTTGAAAGTTCGGAGAACCGCTTACCCGGCGAGCAGCCGGGTAAGCGGTAAGCGGGTGTAATAAGCTTTGTGCTTCTATAATAAAGGTGTAATAATACTTGCGCATCAGTGATAAAAAGAGTTAATTTTTTTAATCAATAATAAAGGAAGTCCGGTTGTAAGTTAGGTCGTCAGGAACACGGGATGTGGGTTTGTAAAGGACATGCCGAAGACTCCTTTCTTTTTTCAGGATATGATTGCTCTTGGTCCCACTGTCACAGTACACAGAATGTCCATTTGTTCTGTACCAACACTTCAAACTGCAATCACACCACGTCGCGATAACAAGGAACTACCTGACTTGGGTGACTGCAAATATTTTCTATTAAGCGCGAGTATAGAGTCCATTATTTCCTACATTTAGTGAAATTAACAGTGACTGCAAACGATCGCTGGTGTTATACCATCACTGTAGCTGGTACTGTCTTAGGTAGAAAAGAGGACAGAGAAGTCGGCCACAGAATTCCAAGAATAAGTAATAAAATGCTCGATCCAATTTAAAAATGCAAGGATTTTGTGTATTATTAATAAAGAACATACTAATATTTGTGCATCAAAAATACCGGGGTGCTGATAAGTCCTTAGCCCGACCAGGAAGGAAAGAAGCTCGGAAACATGTCAGGGACGCGCGCGATTCCAACAACATCGAGACGCGAACTGTCAAGTTTTTTTTTTTTTTTCCTGCAAGTCAAGGCGCCGAAGGATATTCACGCCACTCTGAAAGAAACATTAGCTTATTTCCTTCCTGGTCGAGCTAAGGACTTATCATCACCCTGTACAGAGTCTAATAATCCTTCTGCATCATTAATATAGAGAACAATAATTTTTGTGCGTCAGTAATAAAGGGTGTAATAAGCTTTATGCTTCTATAATAAAGGTGTAATAATACTTCCGCATCAGTGATAAAAATATTTAATATTTTTTAATCAATAATAAAGGAAGTCAGGTTGCAAGGTCATTAATTTTGATGACTCATTGAATAAAATTCTACACGAATATTACAAACAATATTTGAGTAACTCCTGATTAATTTTAAGCAACATAAGAAGCTCCTCGTCCTATGTGACTGTAAATATCATTAGAAAATTTTGTATATGTTATTTGTTTTCGAAGTGCTGAAATACCTTCACTTCGATATCAACCTCTCCACTTATTTGTGTTAAAACGCATTAGAAGGAATGTACAAGTAAGTATCTGCGGCTTAATTTGAGGCACTATAGCGGAATTTGCCTGGTATAGCTGACGACGGACACTAGAACCGTGTCATGGTACCGGTTGGCAGACAGAAATTTTATCCCAGAAACTCCGAATACGAAGAAGTCTAGGTAGGGATATATGGGCCTAGGTGCATTCACGTACATGCTTAAACGCATATGTACGAGTACATACATAAATGCATATATACGTATATATATATATATATATATATACACAGACGTACACAAAATAATTTCTTGCGCCCAAATGTGTTGATTCATGCCCAGCTGAGAACTCGGAGTTCCCACAACTGAACTCACTTCACATGTCCTTCGATCTGCTACACCCACCCCTCCAACACCTTTCTCATCTCCTCACGTGTAGCCATTTTTGACAAAATATTAATAATAAGCTACGTAAGAGCTACTTTATTTACCGGTGCTTTGGGCTGTTTAATATTAATAAACGGCAGCTGAAGGGCTATAAAAGAGTAGGCAGAGAGCAGTCACGAAGGCCACCCATAACTCTTATTTCCGTGACATCAGTGTAGTTCTCTGTACCCCTGTGGGAACGCAGCCTGTGACACAGTAGTACGTAAGGTGCCCCGACGCTGAGTGTATGTACTGTACGTACTGGAAGGCTTAAGTGATTAATGTTAAGTTCTAAGGATTTGCTTGTCGTCATGGTTTGTTAATGATACTTGTTGTTATCCAACAAAGCAGATTACACACAAGACTGCAAGTAGTTGCCACATGGGACTTGGAGACGGAAGGGTATGTCGTCGGCTTTGCCACTCCTTACACCGTATGAATGACGCCATATCCCAGAGTAACCGAAACAAAGTGTATGACGTAGCATTCATTTAGGAAGGAGTTAAATCTGATCGACCTGGATCAAAATACGTTGATCTTAATAGATTTCGGTGTTGGCATTTTGTGCAATGTCCTGTTTATATCTGTCAAGGTGCAGCTTGCTTTGATGTCTACACAACTCTAATTCCGTTATAGACAGTTTTAAGCAGCTAACTTATCGTTTCCGCAGATTCTTAAGCGGCTCTTTATTCACTTCCTTAAGTAACTCTCTAACACGAAAGTAATTTAGTCCAAAAATGTTCAAACAATTCCTGAGATAGAATGAACGTATAATGAATACAAATATACCTCGGCACTACTTATTTATTAAAACATAGGCTACATGTTTCGACCCAACATTAGGTCATCCTCAGGCCTGCGGCAGACCAAGTCATTGATGCTGTGTGTGTATTGGGATCCCAATATGTTTGACAGTCGTAAGAATACATAAAATCTGGTAAGTATCTATTTTTGGCTGGATAAAATGCGTAGATACCAGATTTTTGGCTGGATAAAATGCGTAGATACTTACCAGATTTTATTTATCCTTACGACTGTCAAACATATTGGGATCCCAATACACACACAGCACCAATGACGTAGTCTGCCGCAGGCCTGGGGATGACCTAATATTGGGTCGAAACATGTAGCCTATGTTTTAATAAATAAGTAGTTCTGACGTATATTCGTATTCATTATAAATTCCTGGGATAACCTGTCCTATCCACTCCTTAAGAGAAACGTATATTTGGCAAGAAATTCGTCCTTCACTGCTCTAAATTTTATTTGCACTTTATTCCCTTCGCTACGTAACCATAATCTCTCTCCATACTGTTAGGTAAATATTCCATGTCATCGGCCTATATCGGCGTCATGTATGCTTTCACAACGCAGATGGAAAGTACTGCAATAGAGGGACTAAAACTGTATTGATTTTTTGTGAGCATTTATTCATGCTTGTTTGAAGGGACAAAGCTTCATAAAAAATACTTTGATAAAGTGTCCGTAAAAGAATTTAATGGAAAATATCGATATTATGAAAACCGACTTTTAAAACACGGCCACTGAACAACGTCAAAAAAGGAAGGATTCAGTAGAACGTAATTGTTTGGGGAAATGGAGAGAAAAAATTGCTAACAGGAACAGATAAAAGGGCAAAAAATATTCCCGGAAAAAAAATGAGAACCTCATTCAAGCAGATAATACAGTCTTACACAAAGAAGGGAAACTAAAAGCCATGTACGTACCTCGTTGTTTAAGTCGCGCAGTGGAGTGCAGGAGAAGCTGTCTGATGGATTGTTCATAAAATAGAACTGTTTCATTCATTATAGTAGTCAGGGTCAGAATGCAAATGTCGAGTCTGCTTCTGGTTGACAGCAATCTGAAGTGGACTTTTGACCGTCGCTAAGTTCATTTTTGCTCTTTTCATCCTGTATTGCTTCTCGCCTAATGGACCTAAATACCTTTTGTACCATTTTATCTGCTCCCATCCTGAGATTTGCGGATTGAATTTCAAGCCCTTACAAAATATTAATAAAAGTCTTTATTCCGGAACCCTTAGTTTTAAACCAACTAATTCCTAAGTCCTCTGTTAGAAAGGAGGTTGGATTGGTTTTATCCACGTCCCTTGCACTCAGCCAGTTCTGTAAGTTCCTCTTTAATAGCATCGTTCTTTATAAATTTCAAATCATTCATTTTCAAGGGCTCATCTCTATAAAAGTTCAGTAAGTATTTCTTCCGTCAAACATAGTTACTTTATATTTCACTTCGCTGACAACACCGGATATCTGGTATAGTCACAGACCGCCGCGTTATATGTGCAATGAGTTTAAAAAAAATAAGACAAAGGAGATAACTGTATCCCAACTTCGACACGTAGGCCTGCCAAGCACGTGGTTAGCAGATGGTAAACTTCACACCTCCAAGTATTCATCGCTGACATTTAACCATTTGACACACTGTGGAAGTAAGGTTGGTGTTCTGGAGTAATATACGTCAGGTCAAGTTCTGTATGCAAGGGATGACAGCTTGTTTAACGCTGACGACTGTTGCCCCACACTGCTAACCGGACATGTGACTGGTTACGACATTGTGGGATGAAGATTATGGACTACCGCTCTTATTATATAGAGCTCGTGCCCAACGGTTTCCTTCTCCTCGAACACTTTAAGAAGGACCTGAATGGCAAGTTATTTGCATCAGAGGCTGATGTGAAGCAAACTGTCACCTCCTGGCTGTAGGATATTGATACCGGGATACAAGGATTAGTGTTACGATGGTAGCTACTTACGCTCGGATGAAAATGGTAACTACACGAAGGTCGAATATGTACCACTTGTTACTTACGTATGTGCCATATATTCGTTGAAGTCACATCAATCTTCTAGGCGACATAATGTTCTTTGCCTTATTTTTTTGGAACTTCCTGTAGTTACATTTCGATTTATCCTGCCCTTTTGTGATTCAAGTATTTTTCTCTATGCTGTGTTTTCAAGCGCATGTAATTTGTGTTTTTCTCCCCAAAATAATGGACAATATATTTACCGGCATAAAAATATAAAAAAATTACTTAATTTGTCGTTGTAACGGCGAAGTCCGCAAAGGTTGCTGATTGGTGTATCAATGCGAACATTTGAGAGACAATTGCTTTCCATATATTCAGGGTAGAAGGGTAATTTCGTCTAATGCCTTGCCCTAAAAATGCATGTAGCAGGTTTTTCCGACAACCGGCATTTGTCTATCGACCTTCAGAGTGTCACACGAATCTCCAAAGCACAAAGTTCTTTTGGCGTATATCCTAATATTCCTTGTTTCGAAAAGTAAACCCAGTCTTCTAAAGTTACTATTCACAATACTTTCTAATTATGTTCCCTTTCTGACTCTTCATGACAGAATTCATCCCTATTTGTTGTCGCTGTTAACAGGTACTTTCAGGTTGAGACACTTGCGGCAGTATTTATTTCATTCGGTAATTTTAAGTGACACAAGAACCTCGGCCGCAGTTGTGTATGGAGCAGAATGCTTGAAAACACTGAAGACGTCGCTGTTTGTCTTGCCGCCTTCAAAGAGACCGAACCGTCACTGCCGTCTTGCTACATAGGCGTGTAAGTGAGACGATTTCAGTTCAACTAAAAATAACTTCAAATCAGCTATAAGAAAAAGACAAAAAATCCCAATCGCCCAAATTCAATCAAGACATGCGTAATTTCGGGGTTTCTCTGCGGTGCAAAATAGATCTTTCTTCTTCTGGGATGTTATGCAGCGTAGATTAATGTTTAGTTACCGAAGTTTCGGGGCAACCTCTCGGTCCCATCTTCAGGGTCAGATAGCTCAAGAAGAGTTTATTATTAGACTAATTGAGCCGCAAAGACGATAACTGTGTACAATCTCAGAAGAGCCAAGCTCTATTTTAATTAAGACTGTGTAAGGTATATCTTTTGCACAAAGGTAAAGTTTACCCGTTACAGGCCCGGTGTGGCCCAGATGGTTGGTAGAGGTATAACTCTACTCTTCCATGACCGCGGCACATACAGAGCAAATATATTTATGTAAATACGGTTTCACTTACTAGTAATCTGAACTGGAACGAGACAGCATAAGGCTGGATATATCACTATTATGATCATCATTATTATCATCGTCGTTGTCATTACAGTGTAGAGACATACTTGCATGGAGAGTGTTCTTTGAAAGATTGTAACCATTCACCCCGTCAAATTTTTTCACGTAGTGTATAACATAAATTTTCATTTTACTCTCCACGCTGTCTTTTTAACGCCGGTTTCTCTCTTCAGCAACTGGAACCCACAATTGAACACACATTTAGCATTCATTTTAATATTGTATACTCACGAACGCTTTGGTCTTCAAAGCGATACTTTCTGTTTAGGTTTTCCTTCTTAAAGTTTGCTTTTTCCGTTCTCTGCCTCTCTCACTCTCATCTAATCCTCATTGTTAGTTGTTAATAAGAAAACGTAATCTTCCCACCTCAGAGATTACAAATCATACGAATATTATATCGTACCTACTTCAAGAGTCTCAATGTTGTTTTTATTCCATTATTTGTGTTTTACTCTCTTAACAAAACACTCTGCTTTCTCTGTACACCAAGCCCATGATACGTACTGCACGTCACCACAAAAACCACATCCAAAAGACGGAGCAGGAGAATATTTTGACCCACAATTCTACAAAGCCAGAACAAACGAGCTCGTAATTCTGTGTCCTCCACATAAAATAACCACAAAGAAGTTACCGGGACTGGAACTGCAGGCCTGTTTTTTTCAGCTTGTTCCGTAATGTACTGAGGTTTTATGTATGCAGAATCGGATAAGCAGAGAAATGCGGTATAAAGAGCTTAAGAATACGCATCAGGACTTTGAGACGCTTCTGTAACTACCACAGTGAATTTTATCAGGAAGAATGTTGGATTGTGCAAGGCAATTCTAAGGCTCTACTGCTACTGCACTCATCGGGTGGGATGTTATAGATTCGAGTCTGACTCAGTGCAGTGCTAAAAAAGAGGACACATTTGGAAGGCATGGACTTCCTCTATGTCTCTAACACAACGTGTGACTCAATTCTAGTCTGGCCTTGGGTGAAACTTGAGATCATTTGCCGTACTTTTGTTGCATTAATTTCTAAGAATGTGGCTCATCAGGATTCCCATTCTTCTGGGTCATCGAATTTCGACGTTTCGAAGCAACGTATCGTCACCATCTTCAAGGTTCGAAACATCCAAGAACAACATTTTGGCTCTTGAAGATGAGGGTGTGATCGGATTATCCCGTGACGTAGCGTCTTATCCTGGAAGAACGGAAATTCGGCTATACCACTGTGATAATCACACGAGGAACTCGCAAATTGCACACGTTAAAAAAATTTGTTGCCGTATATCATTTCGCGATCACATATTAAGTAGTGGTAATTTTGCTATACTTACAACTCCATGCGTCCTTTGTGTTATTGTAATGCCTCCCGAGATGGTACTCTGACCTAACCGTGCCCGTTACGTGAAGACACTATAATTTAAAGGGCGCGGCTACAACGTCAGCGCCGAAGTCACTAATTTCTATGCTGCCACCAGCCAGATTTCAACCAAATTTAGACTGTTAGGGATCTGGCAAACTGCTCTGCTATACAACGAATTCAAACACAAAATGCACTCATCTATATTACTCACTTAGCTTATCTAACACTCCAGGGACATCAATCAGTGGTCAATTTTACGTCAATTATGTCAGTAGAATTTTGTAATTGACCCAAAATATTTAATATTAAAGTAATAATAAAAATATACAAACAACCGTAATTTACACAATAACAATGTAACAAGTAAAAAGTTTAAATTTAGTATTTGACCAAATACTCGTCTTGCCTTCCTTTATATAGCCCAAAGTACGCCGGAAATTTAGCACAAATTTTTAAATAATTTTCCTAAATAGTTGTTCACCAAAGTTGCTCAACTCGCGTAAATAAACTCGAAACGGTTTTCTGACACGTCCAACACGGCTTACCTTGGATACTCAGCAGAAGTCTGCGTCTCGTACACATAATATAACTTCTTCTTCAGCGTAGAAGTCAGAACACGCTTCACGTTCGACAAACACGTAAGTACAACAAAATTTCCACGAGAAATGAGAGCGTTTGCCTAGTTACAGTGGACTATATAGAGTAGGGCCGCTGACACATTTAAAAATGTGCATATTCTTCAGTATATCCCACTGTTTGACACGGAGGAAGCTCGTTCAAAGTTCACAAAGTCCGCTACTTTGCGGCAAACGGGAAGTCGATGTCTGACTTGCACATATTTGTAAGTGCGGCACAATGCTTTTGTCAGCATTTAAAGGCTTGTCGCGTCTGTACGCTACTGATTTCCTAGCACCATTTCATAATTACATTGTTCATTTATTACATTACTATTTTCGACAGTACCGTATTGAAATGTACGACATGGATTTACCACTAATAGCACAAAACCCGTAGTTCATTTTGTAGAAATCTGTTAAGAGGATCAAATTTGTAATTGGGAAGACTTTGACACAGGGGGCACGCGGTGGAACACTTTGTTGAGGCACTGTGCTACAAGCCGGAAGGTCGCGGGCTCGATTCCCGATGACATAGTATAATCCTGGGGTCGACTGAGCCAGGAATATTTCTTGGGGGTAAAGACGGCAGGTGTGCTGTACTGAAAACCCTACAACCTTCATGTGGCGACTACCTTGACACCCTCAGGGACTGTCCAAGCTTGCAGAGGGTCAGCTTTACCTTTAACACTTTGACACAGACAGAGTAGTAAACCTCACTTTGAGGCAGGAAAGTGGGAAAACGAGAAGAAAAGCAACCAACAGTCTACTGTGCTAAGTATGGATTGATGCGAAGAATTGACACAAAACCCGTTCCACCACAGCTGACTCTGGTTATGACAGAAAAGGGACCAGGGTTTCCGGAGAGAATTGTGCAGTCAATTCCAAATGTGCACAGTTGTCTGCACCAAATTTTATTAGGTTATTCGATCTAAGGCTTATTAGACGGACGCGCCTCTGGCATTTATGGGATATTCGCTTTCATAGTTATGAACTTCAAAAGATTAATTGGCCTCCAGTTGGCGCAGTTCCCACGTACTTTCTGTTTTAAAGTAAAAATGGAATAACAGATGAAGAACCAAGCAGACGAACAGAGTATTGCGCATTTACCGCCATGAGAAACTCAAGAGTCACACAAATTCAAGTACAATCTAAATGCGTTTAGGATACGATTTGTTACTTGATTTGACGTATTCAGGTATTGAAAAATCTAACTCCATGCAGTAGAGTCCTTCTTGAGAAGCTAACAGGTACTCAATCACGAAATTCCACGCATTTTATGGAGCCTGAAGGTTCATTACCGTATTCACAAAGCCTGTTGCCCGTCCATTTCCTGAGCCACATCATTTCAGTCCATGTCCCTCATCCCACTTCTTGAAGAAGCATTTTAATAACATCCATCTAAGCCTGGGTTTTCCAAGTGGTCTCTTTCCATCAGGTTTCCCCACCAAAATCCTGTCTGCACCTCTCCTCTCTCCATACTTGCTACATGTCCCGCCCATCTCATTTTTCTTGGTTTGATCACCCGAATGGTGAAAAGTACAGATCATAAATCCCCTCATGACTTAGTGATATCCACTCCCCTGTTGCCTCGTCCCTCTTAAGCCCAAATATCCTCTTCATTGCCCTATTCTCAGACAACCAAGGCCTACGTTCCTCCTTCAATATGTGTGACCAGGTTTCGCAAAGTTATAGCTGTTTTTAGTCGTCATGTTTTTGGATAGCCAACTGGAAGACGAAAGATTCTGCACCGAGAGATAGCAAGCGTTTTCTGAATTTATTCTGCTCTTTAATTCTTAATGAATGGTATTTGATTCGTTAGGTTTGTGCCAAAATATCTGAACTGTTCACCCTTTCAAAGGACTTAGTACCTATCTATATGACTTGATTTTGTCCTGCATTCTGGTCTCGAGACATAACCTTACACTTAGTCTGCTCAGCATTTACTTCTACGTACTTCTGATATTGAGAAAACCATTCAGAATTTTGATGGGGAAACATGAAGCAAAGAGACAAATTGGTAGATATATATATATATATATATATATACCGTATTAACCTTTTAAAGACGAAACGCAATCTGCTTCTTATAAGGAATCGGTCCGTACCGCGCTGTAAACACTTTCCACCACGGTTATAAAAACCAGTCACTCAGTGATGTATACAGTAAAGGTCGCTGTTTGTTCTGAGATCGGTACAAAACACTCAATGCAAAGCGAGCACCATGTAAAATTGTTGAATGTTAAACCTGGTGGTACGTAAAGAAACCGCTAGGCTTTAAAAGCTTAACCTTTTGGCGTACACGTACTCGGTACACTTGAAGACGAAGACTAACCCGAATTTCAGATCGTACCATCAGTAAACCCTCTGTGTCTTGGTCATAAAGACATTTCAATTAATTCTATGTAGGAAAATGATTGCTGTTTATTTTAACACGTAACTGCACTTTGCTGGCTTAACGAAGACGTTTTATTACTAACCATAGTGGTATATGAAGGAACTACTGGGCTTTAACTGAGTGATTTTGTAAACTGGATCCCAGTGGATCGGGGTACAGACAGGAAGTGGGCATTTTTTTAACACAGTAATTTATCTTTGGGTTTCTTAAAAGTCGATGAATTGGATGACAAGCTGATGGACTGTCAGCGTCTTTGGGTTTAATTTATCATTTCCAAAAGGTTACTTCATCGTTCAAATGATGTCATCCGGGCTAAGACCCTCAATGCAACGGGTTTTCGTCTGGTATTTGGTGACAGAAGTGGCAATGGGGCAGGTTTTTCTTTGAGTACTTCAGTTTCCCTTGCCATTTATTCAACCAATGTACCTTACTGATCCATCATCAGGAGCCGGAACAATTCGTCCATTTTGAAGCTGCTGTATCAAAGGACCCCCCCCCCCCCCCCCCCCCCCCCCCCCCCACCCAACCTATAAAAAACACACCACACGAGACTAGAGAGTGGTTTTTTTTTTTTTTTTTTTTTTTTTTTTTATTTTTTTGGGATTTTTTTTTTTTTTTTTTTTAAAAATTTTTA
>Ga0123357_10010150_pt1 | contig 11951 bp, 7 predicted proteins | sample TergutEmb28metaG_FD_89873 | JGI IMG/M metagenome (GOLD analysis project Ga0123357, IMG submission 89873) | Embiratermes neotenicus P4 segment gut microbial communities from Petit-Saut dam, French Guiana - Emb289 P4 | ecosystem: Host-associated > Arthropoda: Insects > Digestive system > Gut ...
CACACATCGAACCAGAGCAATACAACCCATGAAATAACTCAGCACATAAGTCGCAAGCTCCTGAGGATGGATGTATTAACATCCGAAACATGTTGAGCATTAAATAAAGAAATAATAAAGCAAATGATATCAAGTTGTTCTCTCTTTACTCAACTAGTTCTGAAGGAGTTTACGACAGAATGTATCACCGCCGGCTGTATCTAACGCATACTGCACAGACGCCTGAACAATTACTAACAGCCTTATGAAGGAACATGCAGTGGTTACATGTGAGATAAACCCTGATTAAAGCTGTAAGAGTTCCCAGTATTCTCACGGAATTAAACTGTCTCCATAAAGTGAAGTGTACGGGAAAGGACAAAGTACATAAAATTGAATCTACACCTAGTAACACAACTTTGGTCGAACAAAATATTTACTTCTCCTTCCTCCTCCAGCTAATAATAATAATAATAATAATAATAATAATAATAATAATAATAATAATAATAATAATAATCACATTTGAGAATAACATTAAAGAACTGAACCAGAGAAAAACATATAAGTATTTAGGCATATAAGAGAGTTTTGACATACAGCACAAGAATGAGAAATAAAAGCTGAAGAAGGAATACTTGAGGAGATTGAAACTAGTTTTGGGTACAGAATTAAGTGTAAAGAATAGCATTCAAGCAATTTGATTATTGGCAGTACCAGTACTTAGATACAGTTTTGGAATTAACTAGCGCCAAGAAGAATTGCAAAAGCTAGATCGGAAAACAAAGAAACTACTAACCATTCACGGACAGCATCACCCAAAAGCAGATATAGATCGCTTGTATGTCCCCAGAAAACAGGGAAGAAGGGGCTAGATGCAGTTAGAAGCAGCCTATGCAGTAGAAATTACAAAATTGGTGAAATATGTAGACAGGAAGGAAGACCCACTAATACAGGTTGTCAGAACACACCAACACAACACCGACTCAGCAGTGTTGCAGACAGCTATACGCCTCAAGACAGAAGTACAGAAGGAAACAAGAAAAATGAAGGACAGCATAGCGGAGAAAACAATGAAAGATGGCACGGGAAGAGGATGGATGGACAATTGCCACGTAAATTAGACGAAAAGCTGGTGGACATTGAACATTCATATCGCTGGCTAAAATCTGGCGACATCAAGGGAGAAACAGAAAATACAATACTGGCGGCTCAAGACCAAGCAATTAGTACAAACTATTTTAAGAATAAAATTTTGAAGGAAGAAACTAAGAGTAACTGCCGGTTATGAAAGAAAAAAGAAGAAACTATTAACCACTTAACTTCGGGATGCCCCATTTTGGCGAAGAACGAATATTTAGTGAGACACGATAAAGTCTGTACACATTTGCACTACTCAATATGCAAAGCCTTAGGCATTGTAACCACAGACATATGGTAAACACACATGCCGAAGTCAGTGTGTGAAGAGGGAGATGTCACATTGTTGTGGAATCAAGCAGTACACACAGACAGAGAAATTACAGCAAATAGGCCAGATATAATAATTAAAAACCAAAAAGAGAAAACATGCACTCTGATAGATGTGGCAATACCCGCAGACAGAAATGTTGTGCAAAAAAAGCGGAAAAAAGTTAAAATACAAGAGTTTATGTATAGAGATAAAACGAATGTGGAACCTGAAATGTACGATTGTACCAGTAACAATTGGCGCCACTGGAATAGTAAAGAGAAGCTTAAGGAAACATTTGGAAACTGTACCAGGAAAACATTCCATAGATTCACTACAAAAGACAGCTATACTTGGAACATCACACATAATCCGGAAAGTACTGCAGTGTGAAGCTTGAAGCCTGAGCGGTGGGGATCACCGCTAGTTCAAGAGAAGTAGCAGGAAGAAAAGGCATGTGACAAAAGACATCCATATCGTATAATAATAATAATAATAATAATAATAATAATAATAATAATTACCACACTCATCGAAAAAAGCATCAGTTTCTTTGTTCATATTTGCATAAGCCCAACTCTTTTGGAAGTACAAACACAGCTCACTGAAACAGTATTCTAGCGCCTTCATGACAATAATATTTTAGAATCATTCACTGTTTGTACTTCATCAATCTAAAACTAAACTAAACTCCGTGGCTTTAGTCCGCGAGCGAACCATACCGACAGAGCGGCCGCCGCCGGTAGGAGAAGTTATTGCCAACTTTTGCGGATAGAGGGGTGTCACGTGGTTAGCGCAACGGTTCCCCACGGCTGTTAATCTCTGTTTTCTGAACCTGGAGCCGCTACTTTTCAATCATCCCTTTAAATATAAAATTTATTCTACAACGTTTCGGGGGCAGAGTTGGTTCCGTCTTTGGGTAAAATAAAGGGAGAAACGTCTACAGAGATGGGGGAAATATTTTGAACCTCTTGGAACAAAAGATTAGAAAATCGGGCCGAAATGGCCCCACAGACACAAAACAGCCTTGCATACCAGTCCTGTGTTGTTCACTATTACACGCGAAGACAGGACGAATCTTCTCCTCGAAATGTGGTGTAGTTTTATTATAAACGAGCGAAGCACTGTATGACCACATATTTCCCCTAACATACTACGTGAACCAGATAGAATTCGTGGTTTCGTTTTGGGCCGATACAAAACTTAACTTTATTCCAAAGCGTACATACCAGCTCAGGGGACCATAAAGCTATTTCATGAGTAACAGAGGCTAATTCCTAGGAAATAAAGCGGTCGGTCTTTAAGGCTGACCACTCACCTTCATACAGACCCAGGCTAAAAGAGCCATACATTCATTCTCTCACACAGCTTCACGGCCTGTACAGAGTCACCTTTACTACCACTACTACAAGAAGCTCTACCACTAATACTACTACTACCACAACCACCATTACTACTACTACTACTACTAATACTACTAACACTACCACCACTACCACTACTACTACTACTACTACCACTACTACTGCCACATCACTACCACTACTAGTACTCGCACAGTGCACTAACTTGGACGTCTCGTGTTACTAATTTATTTTTCAAGGAATCTTTGGCACATGACAGCGGAGCTCAAAGAATGAAATGACACATTACATGATAAAACATAAGCATTGTGAAGAAAACTACTTTTTCCGTTGATAAGGGCTCTGATCTTTGTATCTGATCTACGAATAGTAGTTGTGCGTACAGCGAGCACGTATTGATTCTGTCAATTATTCTTATGTTCTGGGTAAAAGAATAATGTTACAAATAACCAACATCAGTACGCTGGATACGGAATCACAGAGGATTGTCCGCTGTGCGTCAATGCGGCTTTGTCGACATCCTTTGTTAATCCGTACAAACGAAATTCATTGGGATAAATAAAAACAAAAACTTTAGCCGAACACTGAATTTTGATGATATATCTATGCAAATGTCTCTAGACTATAATAAGGGTTTACCAAGTCGTTAAGCATTATTAGAAAGGTAGACATCGCCCCTCGTTTTATAACAGAGACGTATCTGTGACGTCACCTTTAAATAAATGACATTCCTTTGGACAGGACATACCGTTGCGTTATGCAATTATAGAGTAACAACAGGCAATGTGGTTATGACGTAACAGTGAGGCGCGTTGATGTAGCCCCTGTTGTAGTGGAATAGCAGTAAGTAGCCTATTACATTTCTGAGTGTGTGTCTGTAGCCTTAGTAATCCAGCATGCAGAGCGTATGCGCTGTATTATATTGTCATCTGTGGCCTGTTTGGTTCTCCATCATTTTTCCACGTTACTTCATAAGCAGGTACGATTTTAGAAAATAATTACTGAACACAACATTCGTGTTTTGATTCTTTTTACAAATTCTGTCTAAAAAAGTCTTGTTCTACGAAGAATTCAGGGAGGTAGTATCATAATTGTACAAATGTCCGCATGTACAGTATCCGTTATTCTTGTCAGATTTTAATGAAACGCGAATTTCCTAGCTAGACTTTAGAAAAAATACTCAAATATCAATTTTCATGAGTATTCTTTCAGTGAGAGCAGAGTTGTTTCATGAGAACGGACGGACGAACAAAATGATGAAGCTAATTGTCGGTTTCCGAAATTTTACGAATTCGTCTAACAAATACACTCTGTAGCACGTTGACTGGCACTTGATATATGTGTACAGCACAACCTTCGTAAATTACAGCTTCTCTTCTTAGACTAAAATTTTAAAACAATCCTCATTAAGAAGAATATTTACACAGAAAAATACCATGTCGAAGCTCTTAATACGTAAGAAATTACGTCGTGGTATAAAACAAATTTTTCCTGCTTACTACCACTTACCTCGTCGTTGAATATCAAAAAAACTAAGGAATCATCAAACTTGTTTAATTATTAAGATTTGTAGGTTACGTTTAAAATACTAAAAGTCTTAATATTTTATAACAATACGAGTACTTGTGAAAGCACTGCAATAAGCCGCTCAATTAAAAATAATTTTCCTTTTGTATGCAAGAGGGAGGTCCCTTTCATCTTAATATCACCCTCCTTTTCTGCATACAGTCTATTACTCTCGCCTCAAAATAGCCCCATTACTGGCTGAAACACGTAGCGAATTTATGTGGGCAATATAATGTTTGTGTACTGTAAAGTGTGTCTGAATATATTTGTGACTACAAAGCGTATCTTATTAAATAATCCGCGCTAAATTATGTAAAACTTGCAAAATCTGCTCGGTTATGGATAATCTAAACACGCCGTAAGTGCCACTGACTACCCTAACGTTAGTCTTCATATCTGAGGATTCCAGCCCCCCCCCCCAAACGCTCGTTCACAAAGACTTCAGGACACTATCACAACGACGGTAAGCAAGTTAATCATTCCCTTGAACGCAGGTGCGTTGACGTACCGTGTACAGCGTAGCCACCACGTCACAGCTTTATAAGTGAAGTGAAAATTGAATCAATTATTTACCAACACAGACTCGGAGGAGAGCCGAAGAAGGAAAAGCGCAATGCTATTCAGGTTTCATCCAGTGTGCAAGAAAAGCGGCTCGTACTAATACTAAAATACTAAAATGCCTTTTATGAAAGCTTTCCTAACGAGAAGCCGGGAAGGTAAAAACGTCCATCGTTACCGTATGGCGGCCATTCCGGTGGCCGCGTGGTCTAAAGTGTGAGTCTGCGGTCGTTAGCTTGCTGGGATTGCGGGTTCCAACCCTGTCGGAGACATGGATTTCTGTCTCTTGTGATCTATGTGTGTCGCCACGTAGAGGTCTCTGCGACAGGCCGATCTGTCGTCCAGAGGAGTCCTACCAAGTGCGCAAATGTGTGTGTGTCAATGTAACCATGTGCAACAATATTCCTCTAAACCTACAATGAGAGTGGGCCAGGTAGCTCAGTCGGTGTAGCGACTGACTACGGGCTGGAAAGTCCGGGATCGAATCCCGGTGGGTGCGAGATTTTCCGCCAGTTCAGATTGGCCCTGAGGCACACCCAGCCTCCTGTAAAATGGGTACCGGGTCTTTCCCGGGGGTAAAGTACGGCCGGGGCGTACTGCTGACCACTCACCCCTTCTAGTGCCGCGGTCATGGAAGAGTAGAGCTATACCTCTACCCACCCTCTGGGTCACACCGGGCCTGTAACATGATCACTTTACCTTTACCTATAATGAGTGGGCAGAAAGAGGTCAGAATACGACAGAAAAGAAAAAAGAAAGAAAGAATATTTATAGCTGATACAGAATGACGTAGACTCGCATTGTTGCACAGTCAAATTCAAACAAGTGAAATGTAGTTCCTGAACGATAATTACTTTAGCGTTGGTCCTGACAGATGTAGACGGTTTTGATGCTTCTTCGTCTATATTAATTTTAAGAACGGAGGAGAAGTCTGTAACCATCCGACAAAATTCAGTGTTTTCGTCGTTTTTAGGCGAATTCGCAAATCTACGAAAAGCGACTATTAGCTTCGTCGTGTGTGTCTGTCCGTCTGCATGGAACAACTGAACACCCACTGGACGGATTGCCATAAATATTATATTTGAGCATTTTTCGAAAATATGTCGAAAATGTTCAAGCTACATTAAAATCAGACAAAAATAACAGGAACGTTACATGAAGAATAATATACATTTTTGATCACATCTCGCTTTATTTAGGTAAAGATAAAGCTCCCTGATGATGGCCATTAAAGATCGAAACATACAGGAGCGATATTATTGTGTATTTTGATCTAAATTTAAAACTTTCAATCAGGTTGATAAAAGGTGCATTTGTTGGTGCGTGAACTACGTAAAGGTAAAGCAGTCCCATTACAGGCCTGGACAGGCCCAGAGGGTTCCAGGAAGTTAAGGCTCCCAGATTTCGTGACATCGGCACAGGATGGTGGTAAGTTGTCAGCGTTACGCACTGGCCGCCTTTACCCCCAGGAAATACTCCTGGTACTCATTTTTGTTAGAGGCTGACTCGACCTCAGGGCCATAGTGCGATCACAAAGATTTTATGTCAATGAAGAATCCACTGACACCTGTGAACTACCTAGATTTAAAAAATGCACGGTGCAACGATAAAAATGGCATACAATATACGTATAACGTAACAATGTGGGACAGTCGTGTAACCATTGTTACAGTGTAAATGTAATAAGTAGGTTATTACATAACATTTGTGTCTTTGTTTGTAGTCCTATTTGCCCAGAAAGCAACGCGCATGCGCCACCGTTGTCTGTGGCTTGTCCGGCTCACAATAGTTTTCCACATTATCTTATAAAGGGCATGATTTTCGGGAAAAAAGTCATTGAACACAAAATGGGTGTTTTGATTTTCTCCACAAATCTTGTCCGGACAATTTCTCATTACAATAAGAAGTGAGCGAGATACGATCACAACTGTAAATTGTTCTTCATGTAAAGTACCAATTATTCGTCCCATGACTTTAAATTTGTTACTATTTTGAAGTACAGCATTCAAGATGCGAGTCCATGAAATGTGGCTTTCCTCATTTTACACCGAAAGTTGTCACTGTGGATTTCTTTTATAAACTTTCCAATAGGTCTGCTGCTAATAAAATCCGTGAAAACGAGAAAGTACCTGCAAATAATCTCCTAACTATCGTACACTCCGCTTCACAAATCTTGTCAGTAATGAGTCTGGTTGTACAAAATGAAAAAAGTATAAATTTGGACACTGCCTTTTTGACAGTGATGGACGGCTCATTTACGTGACCAATACGTCACTAGGAACAAACTCCAATTTAAACGTACATATTACCTACATTATTTACTTAAATAAATGGGTTTAATTATTGCTTCGGTGTAACAAAGGAAACTGTGTACAATTGTATATTAGAATTTCCACTTAAGTTACCTTACTAAGAAACAAAACAGGCATACGTATATTCAAAATATGACGTATAAAGCAACTAGCACAAGTGTCAACAGCAGACCGAATATTATGTCTCTGAATCTGAGTGTGCAGCATTAATTTGCTGCAGCTTGAATGTCTCCTTCACAACGAGAACAAAGCTTCTTGAATGTGACAGCCTGATTATATACAATTTACGGAACACTATTCCAAGACACTGGTTGATGGGAAGTGCCGCAGATAGTGCAATAAATTCTCGTGCGTTTTCCTAAAATGTTCTTAACCCTTTAAAAACCAAGTTAAATCTCATCTTCCATTGGCTGACATTATTAGGAGCTCACCATATTCTCCACATTAGCAAGTTAATGGTTAAACAAAATTTTAAGATTCGCTAACTACAGAACTGGATTCTACGCACACATGTAAAGAAATTTTTACCAAGACAAACCCAGCAACTTACAACCTTACATAGTTTCATATATCATCCAATATATGCATTCTATACTTATGACACATCAACTGCTATATGTTTCTGAACCGAGGTGCCGAAGCGTGTAGGAGTTGATGTGTCATCAATGGCATATTACAGAGTGTATATGTTGGATGAAATATAAACTGAACAGCCTGCACGGTATGAATAACATAAAAAAATCCCCATATGTGTATTTACAGAACCGTGGGTTTCCCTCGAAGTTGGATTGAACAAATCTTTTCTTGAAAACTTATGGTTGTTTCGGTAACAAATGAACAAAGTGCCTTCCGAAACGTCACCACCTCGTTGTCAAGGGCTGTCCACTGCTACAGATAATGTGTCAGGTAAATCCAGACCATATCCTTACAGCTTAATTCTTCTGATATGCCCAGACTATAAAAATACAGCTTACATCTTCAGGTAAATCCAGACTACATCCTTACAGCCTACATCTTCAGGTAAATCCAGACCATATCCTTACAGCTTAATTCTTCTGATAAGTCAAGACAGCTTAATTCTTCAGGTAAATCCAGACCATAACCTTAAAGCTTACATCACCAGGTAAATCCAGACTAAATCCTTACAGCTTACTTCTTCAGGTAAATCCAGATCTATCTTTAGAGCTAACTTCTTCAGGTAAATCCCGACCATATCCTTACAACTTACTTCCTCAGGTAAATTCAGACTATATCGTTACAGCTTACTTCTTCAGGTAAACCCAGATCATATCCTTAGAGCTAACGTGTTCAGGTTAATCCCGACCATATCCTTACAACTTATTTCAAGTAAATCCCGACCATATCCTTACAACTTACTTCCTCAGGTAAATCCAGACTATATCGTTACAGCTTACTTCTTCAGCTAAATCCAGACCATATCCCTACAGCTTACTTCTTCAGAGTAGCCCTTAACACAGTCGTCGTGCCTATTGCTAGGCCTAGGTGTACCGTTTGGTTTCTAACCTTCAGGCATTCGGGCCAACATTTTTAGACATTTTTCACTTCGCGTTACATTATAAATGTTATACTTGTTTTTATTATCCATGATTTAGTCCCAGTAATCTTACCATTATTTCATTGTACGTACGTTCTTGCACCGTAATGACGCTTTCCCTCCCTGAGACAGAAACTATCTCCATAACAGTGCTCTATCCATCGGCAGACGTAATAATATCGATGACGAATGCAGATGCACATGGATTCAGTGGTAACTGTATTGGCTATGAAAGTGGGATGGGGGAAGTTGCGACGGTAATACTGCTTTGGCGATGTTCGAAAATGTGTGCATTACGTAACAAGACATGCTATGTACGTATAACGTAACATTAAGGCACATTCGTGCAATCACTGTTGCAGTGGAAAAGATATAAGTATCACACATTCTGGTTGTGTGCCTGTAGCCTCAGTTTTCAGGCATGAAATGTGCATACGCCATGTTGTCATCTGTGACCTGCCCGGCTTACAATATTTTTCCACATTAGCTCAAAAACGGCAAGATTTTCTAAAAAAAAAAAAAGATTTTGAACTTAAAATGTGCATTTTGATTTTCTCTACAACATTCGCCAGAAACATTTCTCATTCTAAGAAGAAGTGAGCGGGAAATGATCAAAAATGTAAATTGTCCATTACGTAAAGAACCCGTTATTCTTGTCAGATTTTAATGCAACCTCAATTTTCTCGGCAGGTTTTCGAAAAATATTCAAATGTAAACTTTCATGATAATATCTCCACTGGGCGCCGAGTTGTTCCATGAGGAAGGACGGACAGACAGACACGACGAAATTAATAGTCGCTCTTCGCAATTTTGCGAACGCGCCTAAAACCAATGACCTTGATGACAATATTTATATAATGATAGTTCTTAAAACATGCATAAGACGGAAGGAACTTCCCTTTGATTAGAAACAATATCTTAGTATACCTACTCGCAGAGCTTGTTAAAGAAAACGGTGACGCGAATTACGTTACTTGGCAGCTAAATTGAACGCCGTGTGTAACGTTTCACAAAGAACAGCTTATTTATACATGCAACTTTAATTAAATTCGTCCGACATTACATGTCTGTATTGAATTTCGGTTCCAAGTCTCCACCAGGTAAGCACCAATACAGTTTAATGTCAAACTAAATCAGAATTCCTTGCAAGCAGTCTTGGAATGTTTGTTTATAAGTGCACTGCCTCTGCACAAACTAAATGCAAAGGGTTTTGTTGCTCTCTGTACTGACACTGATCCGATATGTGTAAGTGCAAACAACAGGGCAACAAAGTACAAGAGTGTGTGCACAGAATTAAATCCAGCCTTACCTAGCGGTAGAATTGTTCTCGCCTGACGCCAGTTCATTAACAGACGATTGTAGCTAAACACTGACAGGAGTTTTCGAAATCCAGTATGAAACAAGGATGCCCAAATTTAGTTGTACTTAACAAATCCAGTCTGAGTGCACAGTTGAATGAAGCTTCAGTTACTGTAATGATACTCCTTTATCAGTCATTTCAAATACTAATAAAAACACTGGCCGAAAAATGGCTGAAACCTATTGAGCAAAATCTCATATGTACACAATGACACAATATTGGAAATTCTAGATATATCAATCTCACGTTTAGCTACATGGATTTTGCCACTCTCGCGAAAGCTATAGCTGCAGTTTTGCGCGATTAGAATCCTGAAATTCTGATATATTGATATAAGGGTACCAAACGGGAAAGGGAATATACGTATAACTTAACACTGACGGACGTTCGTGTAACCATTGTTGCTGTGGAGAAACAACAAGTGTTACTTACACCGAATATGTGTTTGTAGTCTCTGTTAAACAGCATGCGATGCGTATGCGCTGTATTGTCATCTGTGGCCTGTCCAGCTCTACATTATTGTTCGCATTATTTCACAAACGGTACGACTTTCGAAATAAAGTCAGTGGACATAAAATTTGGGTTTCTCTTTTCTCTACAACATTCATCTGAAGAACTTCTCATTCTAAGAAGAACTGAGACAGATATAAATCCATAATGATCGTCTTGTAAAGTGGCCGTTACTCATGTAAGATTTTAATAAAACTGGAATTGTTATCGATAGAGATTCGAAAAATACTCAAACCTCAAATTTGGCGCATATTCATTCGGTGAGAGCAGAGTTGTCCCGTGAGGAACAATGGACAGACATGACAAATCTAATAGTCGGTTTCCGCATTTTTCGGAACGCGCCTAAAAACGAGAAACTACTGCTTTTATATAACAGCTACCACCAATTATTCCACGTTCGTATCGTGGGCGGAACGACAGGAAAATGTAGGGTTTTATCAGGTTGTTCGCGCTGGCACGCATACGGAAGACTGTCAAAAATCGGGAGGTACACTGCATGTTTCTGTTATGAAATTAAACTCAATGGAACACCGGCAAACATTCTTTAAAAAAGCCGCAGAATATATACCTGTGGGTGGCTGCCAATGTGTGTACACTTTTTACTACAGTAACTATGGTAAGCAAGTGCAATAAAACACAAGTGCTTCTAATTCATGGAATCTTTCACGTCTGTAAACACGCGGAAAAGTTACACGTTTCGTGAGACCTATAAATCAAACACAGGTTTCATAACCACTAAGGAAAACAGCTGCACCACTTGTTTCTATATGGAAACTTGAAGATGTGGGGTCGTTTGGGTCCGCAGTTTGTTTCCGCAGATTAATTTTGCCCGCAAAGTAAATCGGGAGGGAGTGAAAGGGAGTAGGGTGGAGAAGCGGCTTTAGGGTGTTGTCAGATACCGTTACTGGCGAAGCTCTGGTTAATGTGGAAGGAACCAAGCGATCTCCAATAGCATCAAACGGTGATACTTGTATTTGAGGTGAGATATGCCACAAAGAGTGAACTCATAGTGGAGATCGGAAACTTATTTTTACTTCTAAGCATTATGTATCGATCTTGTGTTAATTGGACCGTGCATCATTGTGATAGTTGAAGAATAAAAGACCAGCTTGATGTCACTTGATATTTTTTTTCACTGCTTATGTGCTCAACATGTTTCGGACATTAATATATCCATTCATCAGGAGCTTGCGACTATTTTGTTGAATTACCACATTGGTCGTATTGTTCTTGGTTCGATGTGTGTTGGAGTTTCGGTGTGGTTGGGTTGGAGTGGTATCCGTGTTGCAGGCTGAAA
>Ga0123357_10010151_pt1 | contig 11950 bp, 8 predicted proteins | sample TergutEmb28metaG_FD_89873 | JGI IMG/M metagenome (GOLD analysis project Ga0123357, IMG submission 89873) | Embiratermes neotenicus P4 segment gut microbial communities from Petit-Saut dam, French Guiana - Emb289 P4 | ecosystem: Host-associated > Arthropoda: Insects > Digestive system > Gut ...
GCCGCACTGCTTACACAGCAAATGAGGGTGTTTTTTGTTTCCAGGGGGAAACCCAAAACACGGAAATGGGGGTTTTTCCCATTTTCCAAAATTGGGCGGGGGGGGGGGGGGGGGTGGCGACGTTGTCCATTGTGCATTATCAGTATCGTACCGCTAACCCAACAGTGTGTTGTTGTCCTATGTGAAGTATCGTACCACCAATTCAGCAGGAAAATGGATCCTGTATTTTTATTGCAGTTTTTACCACCTGAAGCTCGGAACAGGAGTGTACAATTGGCAAATTTCACTGTACCTAACACGTGTGTAAGTTTCTGTTACGGCACTGTTTCGAGGCCTACCGAATTTTTAAACATGTGTAGTGCCGCCTAGACAACATAGCTGAACAACTCAACACAGTAATCGAACGTCCTGTAGATACGTACCGTCGGAAAAATCGACACAAAGCATTTATCTCATTCGCGTCGTAATTTTTCTCATTCTTCTCCATCATTTTTTATTGTCGCCTTCTCCCAGCATCCATGTTTGCGACGCGCCTGCCACGTCACTTTGTGCAACTGCTGACACCGCGTCGGGTCCTTACCACCCCAGTTACAATACCAACATCTGTCGACCGACCCACCCTTACTCTCGTTGGAGTTTCAGATATTATTGGGAAGTTCTTGTCTTCCTACATCTCCCAACTGTGGGATATTCCTATATTTTCATCGCTATGAATTTTATGTGTGAAAGTTCAGCTCTTCTTCAAGTGGGTACATATTATTACAGGATCAGTAAAACCATGTCTGGGTTATTTTCTCGGAACCTCAAGCGTTTGTGAATGTCCATTTTAGAGGACTTTCCTTTGATGATCTTCTTCTTTTGCTTTCAATCTGCTGAACAAAAGAATGGCGTTTTCACATATCTTGAACTCTCACGTAAAATCCTCTGTGGGTATAAAAGAATTTTGTCAAGAGCTTCATAATATCATCAAAACTTCAAAGATTTTCGTTACCAGAATTACAATGAAGCTGGCGAAAGTATAAATGGGATATTAACGCGGAACGATAGCTTCAAGCCCCCCTGCTTTTTCATTGAAACTATTCATTGTGGTCACATATTGCAGCTATGTTCAGTGCCATAAATGTTATTCCTCCAGACGTATTTAACTGATAATTTTTTATGAACAAGCTTTATTTTAAGTTGCATTGCGGATAATGACGTACCAGTTCGCCGCATTGATACTTCCCTAGCTCCTTCTGTCCTTCATTATTTTGTCAAAGGACTAAGCAATTTCAAAATTTATTATGCAGCCAGAGAAATCGAAAGTGGCATTCTGATTGCGCAAAGTGCAGGACTGCTGAATGCTGAAAGCTGGTCTGTTTGTGAGATAGGAAAAGGTTTAGCAGACATGTGAGGGGTGACAAATGCATAAAATATTTTGCTCCGAAAAGGTAAGGCTTATTTGTGAGATCCAGACCTAAATATGAGAACTTTATTAAAATAGCCCCTAAATAATAACATGTAGTGTATAGTGTATAGGTTGTGAACTGCATTAAACTACGTCAGGATAAGTTCCAATGGCTGTTTGATTTTAACATGATAATTTAAATTTAATTTACTTATCGGAAGAAAACCTTGTTTAGCGGCTACTGAATAAGAACTCATCCTTTTGGAACTTGGAAGTGTGTCATCACCGCTGTGTTTGTGAAAACTGGAAAGGGTATGTAGTCAAACACAACTATGACAATTAAGATGTTTTAATGACCATACTAGACAACTACATGTTTCGGCCCCTACTGGCCATCTTCAGGTTGTCTTCAAGAAAACTTATGTGTGTGTGTGTGTGTATATATATATATATAGTAGGACCTAAAGTTCTCTTGAAGACAACCTGAAGATGGTCAGTAAGGGCCGAAACATGTAGTTGTCTAGTAAAGTCATTAAAACATCTTAATTAACATAGTTGTGTTAGACTACATATCCTTTCCAGTCATCTTTTTGGAATTAGGCAGTACGGTTTCTGTGTTGCAGTTACAGCACTATGGTTTGATGGCCGAAGAGGCTGTAAACATTTGTAGGGTCTCACAGCCAAAAAGCACGGCACAACTCGACAGCATAACCGAATGGCCTGTAGATCTGTGTCGACCGACGTAGTGCATTACCATTACACCAGCCCGCGTCATAAAATGATGATGTAAATGAATCCAATAAACAGGTAGCCACGAGTGCTTACAAATGGCAAGTTGGTCTCCGAACGTGAGCTTAGGTATGGATCGCAGACTACTAGCAGCGTGCGTAAAGCAGATCAAGTCTTATAGCAGCTCTTCTTTGCCATTTTCAAGTAGCACGGTTTGTTTCCTCAAAATATCTCCGTGAGAATCCCACCAAACCTCCTCACCCCAGAGCCACTTGCTTTGACTGCTTACGAGTGTTTGTAAATCCGTTTCTTTTCTCTTTTTTTCATTTTGCTCAAAAAACTTATCAGATTTTCTTATAATCGATGTGAATGAAATGAATATTTGAACGCTGTGAATAGACTCTGTGCACACGTATCCAACTTATAACTTTTAAATTTTATTTTATTTCTTTCAAATCACGGAGAAGCTCTTTGTTTTTCTTATTGAGAGCATTTCATAAGTAAAAACGTAACTAAACTCTTATACAATGTACCTACTGTTCTAGCTGAAAGCTTCTCTTTTATATGCTAAGAAGTATGATAAAGAAGTCCTGGGACATTGTATATTCTTCTGTAATGCGATGAAGTTTTAATATTGCTTCAAGCACAATGAACTGTTCTTCTAACAAAAGAAATTAAGTTTCCAGCACTAAATTCAGTAACACTTAAAGGAAACCCGTACAGATACCCAAATGAAATTTTATAATGTTGTAGTTAGACCATCACTACTATATGGCAGCGAAACATGGGTAACCACGAAGAGAAACATGACTCGCCTAGAAGTTGCAGAGATGCGCTTTCTAAGAAGTGTTACGGGATACACAAGACTGGATAAAATAAGAAGCGAATTCATAAGAAAAGAACTAGAGATCCCTGGAATACAAGACGTGAGACTCAATTACAAACAAAACTGGATCAACAACCTTGAAAGAATGGACAACACCAGACTCCCTAAACACGCCCTCAACTACAAACCTCGAGGAAGAAGTGATCGTGGACGCCCCAGGAAACGATGGCAATGCGTCGATGCCGGAACAGGTCAAACGACCTAATCCATGGAGGAAGATGATGATGATGATGATGATTAAATTCAGTATTGTTAAATGTATTTCAGTTACGCACAAATATGTTTTGGTAAAATCATATGACCTTACTAGGAATCGACAGAGCAGTCTGTAAGGGATTAGGTTACGGGTGCGAGTATCAAGGAATAGTGGTTCGATTGCTGACAGAGGCTAGAAATTCTTCTTTCCTCTACAGCATCCAGACTGGCTGTTTGGGCCTTTCCAGTATGCCTAAATTTCTTAGCGGGAGATTAGGAGGCCGGGTCATGAAGACGACCACTTACCTCCGTCAAGTGCCAAGCTTAAAAGTGTAGAGGTGTAACTCCATTCATTCATACACCAGAGGACGTTTAAACCGTTTTCTCTAAGATCTTAATAGAAAAAATGTAGCGTTTCTTCTTTCTCTCCTCTGAAAAAGTGACTTTAACGAGGTCTTGGAAAAGTGAAACCAACACTGAACCACTTGTGTTTTAAGTTCTAATGGACAAAAAGTCAAAATTCTAAAAAATAAATACTTTAATTATTCACAGCTCTTCTAAAATATGCAATAGAAAATTCTTCTCGCCCTTTCAACTACGCATTTGGGCACTGTTTTTTGAAACACGACCTTAATAACAAGCATTAATAATAACGGATGATAATGATTGTGATCGACTGTCTGGAAGCAAAACCTGCAGATAGAACACTGCTGACGTTTTTAGTCCCAATGGTTTCTACCCACCTTTGTAAGTACAGAGGAATGCTGTTGCATCTGATCACACAGTGAGACACACACACACACAATTTTCAGGACTGCCCTGGTTAAATGATCAGCCCCTCGCAGAGACGTCCACCTACACAATACACAACACTCGCAAGGAAGAGACGTTTATTCTCCCGCGGGATTCGAACTCACAATTCCGGCAAGCGAGCGGCCATAGATACATGCCTTAGACCGCGTGGACACTGGGATCGGCACTTCTGGCATCAAAGCTTGTATTAGCCATGACCATGGCCAGTTGTGTGCACGTCGCGTCCTCACAACATAATTCCACATCCTATCCTAAAAAGCAAGCCTCCTTAGACTTGTTTCGGAGGAGGGCCGAAGGTTAGGTATCAAGTTCCATGTAGTCTGTGATGTCGGCTAGTAAATGGGGCATTTCTTAGCCGTCTTTAGTCTTTCCCGGTTAATAGCGGCGTGTTACCTTGAAAGTGAAACGACTGTCTTGTAATATATTCTTGCTAATTGAAATTAATCTGCCCATCTGTCTACAGATGTTGGTAAAGTAAAGTCATTAAGAAACCAAGAACTCAATTAATAAGCACATCAGTACTCATTTATTACTGTAGCAAGTGACCGATTTTAGTGGTTTCCAAATAGTTATAGTATTTCCTGGCTCGTGTACAGTAAATGTCCAACCAACAACAAACCTGGCCTTATGAAGCCTGCCTAATAATATTATGAGACGTAAAAAATTTCCCAATACCCTTCTTTGTGTTGTCCTTTATCACTTACTCCTTTTCTGGAAGGGTCGTATTTACTCTTTTTTAATTATTTTTTTGCGGGTTTTGCCTCAGAGTAAGAGATGGCATTTCAGAGTCACATAAGAAACTATTGTACTATGTTGTATGTTTTCTTTAAAAATCAGCGGTGAGAAAATGTTGGTGCCATGTCGCCGAGGCGACTACATTTTGGACGGTGGCGCTTAGTATTTGTGGGTCCTCAACATGAAACTTGGTTCGTGTCACTCTTTCGGCACCTATAATTTCGAGGTTCCTCATAGATTTTCGGAAAACTTATACACCTCTGCTTTAAGTGGTGTGATACTGAGACCTATATACTGGTTAATGTGGGCCGGGTAGCTCAGTCGGTAAAGCGACTGACTACGGGCTGGACGGTCTGGGATCGAATTCCAGTGGGGACGAGATTTTCCGCCCGTCCAGACCGGCCCTGGGGCCCACCCAGCCTCTTGTACAATGGGTACCGGGTCTTTCCTGGGGGTAAAGTGCGGCCGGGGTGTGCTGCTGACCCCTCACCCCCTTCTAGTGCCGCAGTCATGGAAGAGTGGAACCATAACTCTACCCACCGTCTAGGCCATACCGGGGCTCGAATGGAATCACTTTACCTTTACCTTTTATATACTGGTTAATGTTCACTTTTGAACGAAGTCTGAACCAAAGACTGTGTTAATGGTTGGTTCCGAAGACTCAGTAGAGGTACTTGTGAAGAAAATGAGAGAAATAAGAAAATTTGGGGAAATTCCTCCAAATTAGTTTTGCACTTGTTCAGTTTGGAGTCGTGTGTTTTATTACCAAATGTTTCACAAGTACAACGAATCCGTTTATATCATTTATACCATAAATTTTCTGCATGTTTCGTCATTGGATTTCTTTATCAGGCGAGTATCCTACTACAAACTGAAATGGTTGCAGTGCATGTGTTTTGCTGAAATGAATGGAATATATTAATGACATATGAATGATAAAGGCAATACCGTTGATATTACACTTTTATGTGGATCTGTCGTCAAAAAGGCTACAGAGAATCCGATAAGTTGCCAAAACCTGCAATGAATTTGTTATACACCTCAAAATAACATCCACATATTAGTTATACTTGACTAAGATATTTCATAGTTTCTTTAGCTTGTGTTCTCTGAATGTTGTTGGCAACATGTAAAGAATATGGAAAGAAATCATTCGTTTTGAAAAACCCAGTAATTGAAGTTGACAAGTTTGAGTTGTTTTTTCAGAAGTTAGGACACGTGACTAAGAAGTCAACCTGTCCGGCCCACCCTCAGGCGTGGGCATCGATTGTGGTCGCTCCGTCTCGTATCGTTCCCTGGGTTCCAATACACCCGTGCGAAGGTTCCCAGGCCTCATTTTAGACATCGATTACCTTGGGATGGTGGGAGAGGAACACGTTAACTCCGTTTTCCACCCTTCTGCTATAGAAGGTACTAGTTACAAATAAATGTAACAAAGTGACGACTGATTTTCAAAAGTGTGATATTTGCTTTTAAATGCACTTTTTATTGATAGGCACGTTTCTAGTTTCGTCCTAAGGCTCTTATGACTATTTGTCTACTTATCCTCCAGAATCTAAACAGAAAGGCGAAGAGAAAAGAAGAACACAGGCCAGCCAGTGAAAGGCTCCCAACATTGCCCTCGTTTACAAAGCTAGTTAAAAATAGATGATTGTCCCCGTCTCATTATTTGTTACTTGGGTTTTCAGAACTTCCATATCGTGGAAGCAAAAAGAACTATTAATTAAAAACTTCAGAGAGGCATGCTCAGTATTATGACTAGATGTACTGAAGAACTGGGGTTTGAGATACCAGGGTGACGGGGATTTCTCCTTATTTGCCAAATTTTTTCAGATTACTACCCCATCATATTTTCCTGTCCTGGAATTGAAATGGTAGTCCATGACCAGTTACACCAAACATGTTGAAGAATTCAGTATTAAATAAAAATCTAACTAGACACAACAGTATGAAGTCCGATTTATTTTACTGCAAAATCACTACATGTTTCGGGTGTCACCGCACCCATCATCAGGAGTACTAAAAAATATAACCGCAGCTTCTGGTACAGGTCATAATATCGGTAAAGCTACTTCCCTCCAACGTGGCCCGATCGGGCCACGTTGGAGGGAAGTAGCTGTACCGATATTATGACCTGTACCAGAGGCTGCGGTTATATTTTTTAGTACTCCTGATGATGGGTGCGGTGACACCCGAAACATGTAGTGATTTTGCAGTAAAATAAATCGGACTGCATACTTTTGCGTCTAGTTGAACTTTTATTTAATATCGAATTTTGATGCACGGAACTATGAGCTTAAAATGTTGAAGAATTTTTACTTAAAAAAATAAGCCTAATGTCTAGTTTTAGTGAGCCGTGCATTTCACATACTGACAATGGAAGTGGCTTTGGTGATTCCGTGTGATAAAGAAACCGCAAGAACTTTGGAGTAAATATAAGATATTTAATAAATTTCTCCGTATCGTCAGTTGAAGGATCTGGCCGAGGTTTGGAAAATATGCTGGAGACCTTGTAGAAAGATGTCAGTTACACGCATTGGACACAACTTCCTTCAGTTACTGAGAAAAAGATCCTCTCATCTTAGTGTAAACAAAAATGAGTGTCCGTACCTGGCGGTGTTTGGCACTGACCCTACAGTTGTTCTGTCAACATCTCTCTTCAAAACGATTACAAAGCTTGCAAGGGAAGGCGGATCACAGATTATAAACAACGTACAGGAACACAATTTCGCCAAAGAAATCGATGATTTGGAGAAGGTTGGTGAGGATATGTTTGCTTCCGTCAGTCAACGGGAATATCCCACACAGAAAGCGTTCACAGTGTGACAGTGTCGTCAGTGCAAGCTGTGGAATATTGGATTGAATAAACGACCAAGTCCTTCCAAATTTAATTACGTTGATAACGAAGAAACGTGGAGTTCTTAGCATAAATCAAAGCCTACTTTCCTGTCGTATAGATTTCTAATTCCACATATCTTTAATACATGAATGTATATATCCTATGTTCTTTAAACATATCGGATATAAATTCAAAATTTTGCATAGTCACGATGTTTGTATTTTGGACTCATCATCTTGTTCATTGCATTACTATTTTTGTTTTAGTGGGTCAATTTCCGTGCTTGTTACTGGCGTTATATTATTTATTGCAGTTAAACTGAGAACAAAAAAAGTTTTCGCACCGTAAACGCCTTGTTATTTTCGAATCTATAGAAATACAGCTTACACAGAAATGCAGAGCTCCCGAGGTTCGTTACCGCACATGATTCCAGGACCTAAAATACTTGGCCCCGTGACACACTAGCCTACCTCTTCCACGCGTCCGTCATGTTTTTGCCTACTGCAGGCAACTAAACATTTCGGTATTTGGGTGCCCACTAAAGATATGACTTCCACACTAATTTTGTCCGAATATATTGACTAATTCACAAGTTAAAGATGAAATATATGTTGACCTCAGAAGCCTCATATATATATATATGTATATATTTCGTTTTTCTGACAGAAAGTACTTTTAATAGAGCAGTGTAGTCTAAGATAGCTGATTTCTTCAGTACATGCCACCCCTCATCTTTGGTAAATCACATCAGCTTCAAAACTCTTTCAGTTTTACCTATATATACAGAGTTACTCGAAATGATTGTCGGATGATGATCAGAAGCTACTCGCCTGGCGACCTCTTTCTCCAGATGCAACCCCATGTGATTTCTTTCTATGGGGTTACGTCAAGGATCAGGTTTATGTTCCTCCTGTTCCAGTAAGTATCCCGGAACTGAAGGTACGAATCAGAACCGCCATTGATACCATCACCGCTGACATGCTACAGACAGTTTGTAACGAACTCGACTATCATGTTGATGTTTGTAGAATAACAAAGGGTGCACATATAGAGCACCTGTAAGGTACGTAACAAAACTTGGAGTGTTGTTCTATTAAATAAAAAACACATGTACTCTTATCTCAAGTGTATTGTGTATGACAAGTTGTTAAAACCCCGACAATCATTTCGAATAACACTATATATATATCAGAGAATTCCTGAGCAAGGAATCTATATGTATATCAGATAATTCCTGAACAAGAAAGCAAGAGAGCAATGCGTATGTGTATGTATATATATATATATATAGAGAGAGCTTCTTTTGTTCAAGAATTATCTGGTGCGTGTGTTGACTCGCTTTTCCATGACGCCCCTTAGTAATTCAGTCATCGTCTTTGTCCCACATCTCTCACGATTACATTCCATTTCAGGCCCGCTTATCTGTGTGATTGCTATGAAATGGGTAACGTGTGACAGACGTAATGGAGTTGCAGAGACGACCTATTGTCATGTCCGCTGATCTGTATGAAGAATGTTTCCGGCTGAAAGCAGCGAAAGGGTTACAATGCAGTAATTGACTCGCCTGTTAACAGCCTTGCTAAAGGAAGCCACTAATGGCTTTAGCAAACCATAGGTATTAAAGGACGAGGGTGATGGTGTTTTATTCTACAGTAGGGACAGAAAATGGAGGGTTCGATGTTTCTACACAGCTTGGAGAGAAGAACTGTGTCTTTGTTATGAAACAATCGGAAGTGAGCATCGCCAAATATTGTTTAGTTATAATTCTAATTAGTGTTATTTACATTGAAAATTAAATATAAATTCTCTTTATCTGTTATGTAAATTATATTTTCGTAGCTTATATTTGTTTCATACTTTAGTTATAATGTTATTCTCTAAACTTTGGGCGAGTACGTGGCTTTGGATAAAACGCTTAAAAATTCCTGCAATAAAACGCCAACTCGCGTCGCCTAGCGAGGATGAGGGAGACACCATTGTTTCTAGTTTTCCCTCTTTCGAATACGAAGGAAGGTTCGACAACGACTCACAAAATCACTATTCGGGCAAAGATAGAACAGAATGGTTAGCTTTGGGTCTTTCTGCTTCTTTTTTATCTGCTGTTGCTGTGTGATTGAACACTAAACACTACAGTGCCGACATAAGTAAGGGAAGGTTTAAAGGAAGAGTACAACATTTATCTCTTATTAATTGGACTCTTTTATGAAAAATTTGTTGCATTTTTCGAATTTTGCTTTCGCGCATTCTTTTGTTTAACACCTCCTATATAAAACAATATTCCTACGCTTGAATTCGTTTATTATAATATGAATTATAGTAACCAAAGTACAGTAAATTTTTGGTCGTTTAAATGTGTTTCTACCGAACCAGCAACTGGACATGTTTAGGACACTAGTTTCACCTGTGTTTAGTTATGTGAATGGCATTAAACTGGCAGATAGTTGTAATTCTTTTTTTTTACCAAAACAATTCACTAGTCCATGCACACAGAAACACTCTGTTATTTTAATCTTTGTACCGTTCATCCTTTACTGTATGTATAATGAACAAACAAAAATACATACTTAATTGACAGTTTTGTTATACTGTTCCTTATTATATCGCTCCTGCATGAGTCAATGCCAACGTTTCATATAGTCTGCATAAACACGTTTGTGTACCTTAGCAAGCACCGAATGAGAGCTCCCTGAGGATGAAGCGTTGGCGTTGAAAAGTGTAGGTAAAAAAAAGGTAAAGTAGTCCCATTGCATGCCTGGAGTGGCCCAGAGGGTTCCAGGAATTTAAGATTCCCAGATTTCGTGACAACGGCACAGGTTGGTGGTAGGTTGTCAGCCTTAGGCACCGGCCGCATTTACTCCCAAGAAATGCTCCTGGTACTCATTTCTGTTAGAAGCTGAGTCGACCTCAGGGCTATAGTGCGATCGGAAGGAGAAACAAGTAGGAGCGTTATAATAAAGGAAGGTGTAATAAAACTGTCAATTAAGTGCGCATTTGTTTGTTCATTATACACATAGAGAAACACTCCTTTATATTTCGACTGTTATTTCTAGCTATCTTCAGGAAGCAACAATATATACTAAAACATTCACAACGTTAGCGCACAGATTTGTCAAGTGTAAGTGACAAAGTACACAAAGAGAGTATACAGCAGTAATTTGTAGCGTTGGCGGTGTCACCGTTATGTTAAAATTTTGTGTACAAGATTGTTGTTAAAATGTTATGCATCCAAACATCCTGAAATACTAAATTCTCTCCCAGTTTAGTCGATTAATAAGTCACTATGTCGTAAAACTGTGTACACTCTGAATGACCGTTGGGACATCTTTTTTTTTAACCCCGGATTCCATTATTAAGCAAGGAAATTGCTTGACCAGCTGATTAACTGTGAGATTTTCAAAACAGCCTGTACCGTGGAGACATACGTGTAACTGTGTTAAATGGGTGATACTCTTGACAGAACTGTTAGTGCTTATGCCTTACTTCAACCGGCAAACGTGAATTGAAACCCCACAACGAGCCTTGGCTCCCAGTAACCGTAGTGACTATGTTGAAATGCACTCGAGCAGCACAAGGTAGTCACTACTGTCGTACCACCCCACCCAACAGACTCTGTTGTTCCCATCGGACAATGGCCATTGTCTCTCCTAGAGTTCTGAACAGTATCCGAACCAAGTTATCTATTTCCGTGGACAATATCGCAACAGCGTTGAAACGCAGCTCTCGAACAGAAATGGAGTAAACAGCGAAATACACTTTGTCATTCTTAGGCCAAGTAACGAGGAACTGTCAACAAGTGAATACGATTCGAACAGTTCTGAAAAGCGTTTGAAACATGGGGTTCTACTTTCTCAAGGCAATTTCTGAATAATTAGGATTATAAAAGTTCGACAGATTAAAAATTTTGTCTCCAGGAAACAATTTTGTGGTGTATGGATTCTTGATTAATAATGCTGATTAAAACTGACTTCGGAGAAGATTGCTTTCAGTGTGTACACCTTACTTACTTGTTACTTACTTACTTACTTACTTACTCCATGGTACAGAGTCCTTCTTGAGAAGCTAACTGGTTTGCGGCTAGTCAAGAAATTCCCCGCATTTCACGGAACCGGAAGGTTCATTACCGCACTCACAAGCCTCCGCCACCTGTCTCTATTCTGGGCCAGCCCAATCCAGTCCATATACCCACATCCTACCTCCTGAAGATTCATCCTAATATTATAACCTCATAGCAAGAAACCTTACATTTACTTACTTACTCCATGGTGCAGAGTCCTTCTTGAGAAGCTAACTGGTTTGCAGCTAGTCAAGAAATTCTCCGCATTTCACGGAACCCGAAGGTTCATTACCGCACTCACAAGCGTCCGCC
>Ga0123357_10010152_pt1 | contig 11949 bp, 5 predicted proteins | sample TergutEmb28metaG_FD_89873 | JGI IMG/M metagenome (GOLD analysis project Ga0123357, IMG submission 89873) | Embiratermes neotenicus P4 segment gut microbial communities from Petit-Saut dam, French Guiana - Emb289 P4 | ecosystem: Host-associated > Arthropoda: Insects > Digestive system > Gut ...
AGCGCCTGGGCGGGGTTCAGTTTGTTGAGTCGGATTGGCAGAGGGCGCCCTTCGTCGCGGTGGGGGCGTAGGCGGGTTCGGGGGTGGGCGGCGGGGGGGGGGGGGGGGGGATTGAGGGCCTCATGCCCGTCCGGCCGATTGTCAAGCCCCACCCGTTGACAAACAACTATCATAGGCGGTGTGTAGTGTAGATTCATAATGTTAGATTTAATACAGTTTGGTTTAGTGGTTTGAGAGAGAGAGTTTGCGGAGGGACAGGCACGACCTCGTGTAACGAACCCGTAGAACCTTCCATTTATACCTACGAATCATTGATTCCTTACCATTACAGCGTAACGTTCGGTTCGTTGGGTGGTTTACCATTATCTTAGAATCAGAACAGTGGGATGATTGTTTTCCATATACAAACAATACCGGTCCCATTGTGCATTTTGTCCCCCCGAATTTGCTAGTGTGGCGAAATCAGTGAAGTTGGCCACTTTTCGTACATAACTGCGTGTTTATGGTACCGGTAACAGTGTGTTGTGTTACACATAACCAATCTTATAATTTAGGTGCTTGTCTCTTAGATCTTGTCCATCCTCTTACATTTCATGCTGTGGTTCTGTACGTATTTTTAACCCTTCTATATTGGCCGCACAGAAAAGTGACAGTTTTTTTGTACTGTACCAGTCTGTGAAAACGCAAGCCTCGACTTATTTTGCCCCTCGAATGTTGGCAATCCGCGAAACACCGTGTCTGCTTCTGCTTTGCGATTCAGACAATGGAGTTTTCAAAACAAGGTGCATTGCTTCTCTGTTAACGTTGTGATAGCATTGTATGAAGTTTTAGTATTATCTTTACCCTTGTTCCAATTCTGCCGCCGGAAGTTCCTGAGTTTCCGGGTGGAATCCAGTCAGGAACTTACTCGTGTGTATATGCCTATGACCGTCATTGTCTTTCCAAGAGCTTCAGTACGTTGCTGCCGCGTAGTTGATAATTGAAGTTAATTAATCTACTCGTCTGATGGACTTGAAACGAAGCAAATTAAATGCGTTTTACATACTTCGTAGAGAAACTGTAGGACTTAATGGACAAAGGTGGCAACCATCTCATCGGTTCGGCGTGGCTCTGTCAGTGCTGAACAGTGAGAAGAACGTGAAAATGATTATGAAGGCATGGGAGGAGAACAACAAGCGGGCGGAAAGGAAACGAAATTTACCGATACCAAAAGTATATAAATAGCCCCACAAGACCCCACCATGTCTCAGCCTATCGGCCACCTTCAAGGATACGTAAATAATTTGTTGTTGTGTAAAGCTGACCTTGTTGGGTGTACTGTTTTACTAAATTGTAATACGCGGCGATAGTGTATTACAAAACTGCTCTTTTCTTTTTTAAGGTGACTGTTTCACTGTAGGTAGGTGCGTTGAACAACGAGACGATGAATGTTTTCCAAAGTTGCAGTGAAAGTTATCCTCAGGGGAGCAAACAAGTTGGGGATTGCGGTGGTATTTCTGTTGTTTGTTTTCGGAAGCGGAATTTCCATGTTGTTGGCGCATGTGAATGAACGAGGTCGAATGGAAAACTATTGCCATGCAGCAGTTTGTGGTCTAGTCACACCGGAAACAGTTTCATCCCAGTAATTGTTTTGTGTTCTTAGTCTAAAAATACATTACCAGTAACATTTACATTTCAAGATTTTTCTCTATTTCTTTCTTAATCTGTTTCTCACTTCTCTACCGATTTATTTTTTTTTTTCACCTCTTAAACGTACTTCCTGTTTTGTCGAGGCTTTCCCTCATTTTACCGCAGTATTTCCCAATCTTGTGTGTTGTAGTTGTATTTGTTACTTTTTGTTCTTTCTGCATCTCTTTCTTCTTTTACTTCCTTTGCCTTCTCTGTTGCAATAATCGTGGTACCCACAAAGGTATGGATTGTACATTAGTACGCGTACTAAGAACTGTACCAATTTCCCGTCCCTCCGACTAACGACAAGAATGCCATCTCTCACGCCCCCCACCCACCCCCTTGCGCTTTCCTCAGAATTTTTCTGCAGTTGTCACAAGTTTTCATTCCAGATTCATTATAGTAATGTACTTAACGTATCCGTTGTGGATTTTTCGGGCCAGTTCGCATCCCTGCGGACCGCCTGTTCAAAACAGCTTTTTGTATCCATTAATGGGCATATAACAACTCGCGGACTGATAAAACAGACCCTTTTGGAATTTTACGATTGTTTATCCATTTCATTTTCCGTTAAAATTCAATAAATGTAAGGCACTTTATGCAGAGATCTGTATGCATTTTTGCAACGATTTCCAGCGTAGGCCAGCCGTCATCCCACGTGAAAAGCACGAGAAGGTTTACCTAGGCCAACCCATCATCTGCCCCGGAAAGCGCCAAGTCGTGATTACTTCTAGGCTGCTTGTAGTACAGTAGAACGTGCAGTAAAGTTTAATGTGAAAATGCGATTAATGACTCGGGCCGTGGTTACTTTGGAATTCCCGGATCCTTTAGAAAGTAGCCCTTGAGTCAGGCAAACTTTCCGTTTTCACTTTCATCTCCCAGGCGCGACACCACTTTGTAACAGCTTCTTTCTTAGTTTATATGTATCAACGGTTCACAGGCCATTACTTTTACTATTGGACATGTCGTGAACGGGCTTGAGAGATAGCGTGGATTGGAGAATGCTGAAGGGCTTGTGGCTGTGTTGGAGATAACTAAGGACCGTATCGAGATGAAGGTTGTGTGAAGGTGGAATGGAATTCATATTGTGGCTGCAATTTTGGTATTATTGATGTAGGCCACCAAGCTGGCGTGCACTGTAGTGACGTCATGCTCAACGAAGTTTCATAGACGTCTTTAAATTGGTTGAAAATTAGTTGACGGAGACAAACAGATATGATAGCACCTAAGTCTGCGTTTCGTTGTGAAATAAGGAAAGTAGACGAATAAAAACGGCCCATTTGCAGCTTGGACGTGTGATTGATTTATGTCATTCCCTGGTACCGTTTAGATATTTAATTTTATGATAATTTACCCTCTCCTCATCCAACAGTTCATGGATGAAGGACTTTTATGTGTCATTAAACAGGCATTTAGGGATCTAATGTGGGAAGTTTGGTATAGAATATGGCACCTGCTGGTTGTCTGGAAGATGCGTAGCGAAATTTACTTAAACAGCGAAGCAATTCATTGTCGTGTTCGGCCTTATGTACGGAAGCTGGAAGATTATTTCGGAGTAGATCTTGCAATCACCCTAGCGATTAATTTCGTTGACCTAAACGTATGTAAAGCAGCTAGAAACAAATGCCACCGCACAAAGTACACGATAACTACAGTCCATCACCGTGGTACGTTTTAGTCGATGACGTAGCTAGCGGTAAGAGACGGTGGGGAAAACCGCGCTACGGACTGGTGGGTAGGTGGCCTTGGTGGGTGTGTGTGTGTGTGTGTGTGTACATGTGTAGCGTATGTCACACGCTCCAGGTCTCGAACTCTGTTCTACCAGTGACAAGTCCGCACAGAGACGGAACACGGCACTGAATTGCGCTGTTCGCAGTCATTAATATGATTAGCGTTGATGTGTGGAAGGACGACCACTGCGTTAGTGCCTACTGCTGTAGAAGTTGAGTATGTACAAGGATCCTTGCTTGTTATGCACACCGTTCGCTTTCATGGATAGGTGTTAATAGAACAGGTGGTGGTTTTGACGGAAAATCGGGAATTTTCTTGTGTTTGGAGGTAGCAGGATTCAGTGTAAAATTAGGCCTGTCATGAATGTAATGCAAGAGAGAAGAGCACGCGTGCGAGATTTGAGGTTCGTACGTTATTGATGAAGAGTCAAGTCTTCACGGGATGCTACACGCTGTCGATTGGTAAATAATTACCGACGCCTGGGAGGATGGTGCTGGTTCCGTCTTTAGGGTCCGTTCAGGGTCCGAGTTGGACAGCGACACGTCGGCCTTTCTCTACGAATTAACGCGGTTTTATATCCTAGAAGATCTGAATCTGCAACAAGATCGGCAGTGTACGTATGACGTAACAACATGGCTCTTTCGTGTAACCAGTATTGCAGTGGAAACGCAACAGTGGATTTTGTGTCCCCCTCTCCCCTTCACATTCTGTCATACACGGCAAGATTTTCGGAAGAAATGTATTAAAGGCAAAAATGTGTTTCTTTTTTCTCAACAATTTTTGTCTAAAACAGTTCTCATCCTGAAAATTCAGAGAGATGTTATCGTAAATGTACATAGGCCTTCGTGTAAAGTACTTGTTATGCTTGTCACATTTTTAATGAAAATTGAATTTTTCTTCAACAGATTTTTTTTCGAAAAATCCTCGGATATTAAATTTCATGGTAATCTGTCCGGTGGGAGCCGAGTTCCATGCGGGCGGACAGACATGACGAGTCTGTAGTCGCTTTAGAAAGTTGCGAACGCGGCTAAAAACATATTTTGTCGCTCAACAGGACTGCTGCTGCTGCTGTCTGTAATTAAGTTGGCGTAAATGCCAGAAATGCATTTCTTTGTCATGTCTCCACAGTTTGTATAAGTGTGGTTATAATTGTGTTTGGTTTTTCCACATATTGTATTTCTGGTTATTACAGATGTTCCGACTGCCACGTCGGTGAATTTCTCTGTAATTTGTGTTCTTTCTTTTTTTTATTATTTTTTTGGCGTGAGCAACTGCTGTCTGATAGTTATCACTTCTTTTAACTACCTTCGTGCCCCGCAGTTGTAAATCATCAGACAGCTTGCCACCGCGCTAACGATACAGCCTTATGAGTTTATTTGGGGCTTCAGCCATTTTTAATCTTGGCAGGCCCACCCCACCTACTGTGTTCGTGATTTCAGTGATTTTGTTGACTCCCAAGGCGACTGTGAATATAAATGCCTTGAAATAGGCTGTGACAACTGTATTCCAAGTATTGACGCCTGTTGCCTGTCTGTGGTGTCATTCAACCCTGTAAAAGTTGGCGGCGTAAGTGCCCAGAAATAACGTAAGATTCGACAACCGTCGAATGATCGTACGCTGTTCCTGTGTGTTCCTATCATTTACGTCATGCGGTTAGCTGTTCGTGTGAGTAGAGAGCAGAGGTCGCAGGTTGGCAGACCTCGTTGCGAGGGAAGTTGTTAGGTTTGAGACCAGAGTATTCGTAGTTTCGTTTGTAGTTGCCCTCACATTTTGATCCCAGATGCTTTTTTTGGAGCCGGAAATAAAGTTTGAAGGAACGTGGAATTCGTCGTTTTTCCACCCCATCTACCGTTCGGAACAAACGGTCGTCAGAAAGGAAATAAATTGAGCGCTAAACCGAGCAAATAAAAGATGTTGCGTGCTTAGGCAGCAGGGGGGGGGGAGCGAAGTATCGAGGAGGCTGGACGGAATGCGTGTGAGCGAGCGTTCAGTTTGGTGCGGCTTCGCGCGCGAGAGGATGTGATTCCGCGACAGTTAAATGTGAGTATTCGCTAAAACGAAACGACTGCTGTACTGTAATCCACTTGGCAGCACGTCAACAAGTTTTGTAGCCTGTTTAACCTAACATAAATTTTAAATTTGGGAATCATATTCCGTGACAAATTGTGTTGTTGTTTACCACTTTGTGTCTTTTGAGGTAAAGTTAAATTCCTCCTCGTGTTTACTGAAATACCAAGCCATGTAGACATAAGGGAGAGTTGAGGTGTAGCTCCACGTGTTCCTAATTTCGTAACTAGATGTGAGTGGTCAGCTTTACATCCCCGGCGCTTTGAACCGGATGAAGAGCCGCCCGTACGAATTGGATAGTCCGGGTGGATGCTTTCAGTGGCGTACCCAGGAATTTTGTTCGGGGGGGTTCAACAAATTCAGTTGAGGACAGAGGACAAAGAAAATGGGGATCTGGGGGCGGTAGCCCCCTAGTCAGGGGTTCTGGCGGCAACTGTAATTTGGTACAAGAAATTTCATTTCGTATAGTAAAATTTTCTTCATTTTTGGTACTTTAAGACTATTTATGATGACTTACAAGAAATTTCATTTCATATAATAAAATTTTCTTCATTTTTGGTACTTTAAAACTATTTATGATGACAACCAATTTATTTGTCATTGCTAATGTAAAACAATTGCGAACCTTGGTAGTTTTAGAAATTTACTGCATTTTTTTCGAACATCTTGGGGTGTTGGCGTCCTAAATTCAGTAATTTTTAACAGTTTACACAAGCGGGTTGAGTTTGGCAAGATTTTGGAGGACCTTCGGAATTTTTTTGGGGGGGGGGGGTTTGAACACCCCAACCCCCAACCCCTCGGTACGCCACTGGATGCTTTGGAGAAAAAGTGTCTTAAAGTATGCCGGGAATCGAACCTGGTTTCGCATTTGGCTCTGTGGCTCTTAGAGGCGTGCCTGTATTTAAATTGTGATACACGTAATTTCGCATTTTGGCCACGCAGGACTAACATTTTATTTGACAGTCGATTTGGACAGCGTTTTTGTTAAGTACCAAACGCATTTTTTTTAAAAAAGGAAAGTATTAAGTCAGAAGTGATAATTAAATTATATATACTTCTAATTGTGTGAATTTTTGCTACTTACCCTAAACGTCGCACATTTGTATTTTTGAAGAATGAAATTGGTGTAATTGTGTGTTTAATTCCTGCCTCACAAGTAACATAGCTTCACCATTCCAACGGCTGTATAAGGACTTAACCGCTGTTTATTCTGAGACTCATACGAAAGCCACAAATACACTCTGTGGGTGACAAGCATAGTTCTTTAATGTTGCATCATATGGTATTGTCACAAAAGAATACGCCGGGACATGAAACCGAGTAATCGTCTTAATGGGCCGAAGCTTCACCAGCCTTTATAATTACGTGCGATGCTGTCTGCCTTTTGTTTGCGTATGTAAATGCATTTCATGAGTTCAGAATATGCTTGTAATGAAAGTTGTATGTAATAAGACGAGGAAACACTTCGGTTTACATTAACCATTTCTGAGAGATGTTTTAAACAAGCCACTTTACTGTGTACTTGCAGCTCATTTGTTCATTGTTTAAAGTGCTTAATACACACATAGCAAGTGTATGCGTAGTGGGGATACGTACATTGTCCTCCATACTCCTTAAAAGCCAGCTGACTAGCACCCATCAAAGTTTCAGTTGCCAAGGCTGTTCGTGCCGCGCCCTACGGCTTGTCCCAGGTGTTCATCCTAACATCCCCATGTACAGGGGGAAATATCCCAAAAGACCGGAGTCTTCGAAATTTGAGTTGTGTCCTGAAGTTGTAAGTCGTCGTGTTGAACGTTCGTGTGTTATTGTAACAGCATGTTATAACGAGGATGGGTTGTAGGTGAATTGAAACAGACTCATGGAAGTTAATGTTTCGTGGGGCCGAATGTTATGGTGAGAAGGGGTTATGAAGGATTGCATACATGCTGAAGAAGCAGTGTACAGAATACCGATAGAAAGCTTTGTAGGGAGAAACCTCATGGGTCATCGAGACAGACGAAGGAATAATATTCAAGTCAAATTTTTATGGCAGCCTTCTGTACGGTGGGTACGTGGTTTCTTAATTCTTCTGAACGCAGAGAACGTTAACTTTCTAGTGCATTCTCCAATATGCTTCTGGACGTCGTGCGTAGACGGTCGGGCAACTTCACCTTCAGTATCTACTTTACAGGGATAGTTTACGAGTTTAACTGCTACATAGCCATGTCCATTGGCTTAATTTTGTGAGTTTGCGGAATGTCCTGATTCAGTTACTAGAAATTTTCGATCGTCCGCATAATTTTGTGTTATCAGGTTGTGTAGGAACCTCCGATACTTTCGCGGAGTTTTTATCATACTGCACAACGGGCGGCATGGTCGGCCGTCATGCAGTAACGATGTCGTCCGCTCTACGGCAAGCAGTGTGGGAATTAAAAAAAAGTGTGTACTTTGCACGGAAATTCAGCGGACTGGAAAATGCTGTCTCATTGCTAGCACAATCAAAAAAGAAACTCCAGATCTTAAAAAAAAGACAGTAATACGTAGGTTGCCCAGAAAGTAGTGCCCCATATTTTTTTCTTGGCCAGTATTTGTTGATTTTGTCTGTGATTGAAGTGTGTGCTGGACTACACTGACGACGAAGGCGACTCGCTCATCCGAAACGTCGTAAACTTTGCCAGTGTTCTCAGCAGCATATGCCAGAAGACTTGAATCATATCAGGTCATCATTTAACGCTCATCGTCCGGACTTATTAGACCGTACTGTAACCCATGCAGTTGAAACATCGTCTTTAAATAGTGCAAAATAAAGTTTCTGTTACTAAGCGCTACACTGAGGTTTTTTTTTTTAAATAGTGTTTCTTAAATTTTCTGCTACCCCAAATTCCTAACAAAGTCTCATGAATTCTGCATACTCCCCGCCGACCCCTCAGGCGCTGGCCGTAGTTGGTATATGTACAGTTAAGGAACTTAAACTCCGAAGACCTTAAGTCGCTGTGAAAAATTGGTACAAAAACAACAACTGTGGTAGCCTGAATGACAAAACAAAAGTAATGAAAGCTTGGAGCGGTTAGCACTGCTTTCAACTAGAAGAATCTACTCAAGGCCCCTTAGTCACAACTCGCGGACCCCCATTTAACCGCCTAGACGTTAACATAAAATGCTTGTCGAATCAGCTGCACACTCAACGGTTTCTCTGATGGAAACAATGAGCCCACGGTATCCACTGTACGTGGGCACCGGAGCCGGTTTGAACGTAATATGAAAGAGAAAAACCCATCCTCTGCCAGGCACTGAACCCTGGTCGTCTGGCCCTTAGCCAACGTACCGATTGGGCGAACTTACATAACTCAATCAGTCACAACCATTTCCGTTCTGGAAGCAGACCAAAATGAAAACTAGATGGACATGTGTTGTATAACTGTGGACATAAATGGACGCGACTGTTAATTATTTGGTTGCTAGGTAACGTCACGGTTTTACCAGAAGTGCTTCACCTTCAGAAATTCCCGACTCGCCACACCCACGACTGCGCTAACCGCTGTTATATGTTAATCATCGTTAAGCCTAACCGAGCCTCGGCTTGGCGGTTGTTACGCGAAACTTTCGTTAACTTTGTGTAAATGGGGAACGCTGCGGACAAACTACTTCCATAATTCGGCGACATAAAATAAAAACAAGCCGTTCTTGGATATAGCGATCAATTTCTGGGAGTAATTTTCACTGATGCGGAATCTCATTGCTGTAAATACCTTGAAATTAATCTCCAACGTTTTTGGAAGTTGCCGTATTTGCATTTTTGGAGTGCATATATTTGCATGCAGAAGTAAGTGTATTTATTTATTACCAGTCTCCATAGCGAATGTGATGCGTCTGTTACACTAGCAAAAGGAGACTTTCGCATGACGGCCATGTTATTATTTTACACTACAAAGAAATCTATCCAGTTTGTGCATTTTTAGAAAAATCTGTTAATGGCATGCATATTGGAGAATTATAACATACATGACGCCATGTGTTATACGTAGTTTGGACGGGACCGCTTTGCGAAATTCGGGAAATTCACATGCTGTGGGCTTGTTACCAAATGCTTGGACTGCTTTATTATATTGACAAACCAAAAGAAAAGTGTACTTGATATTGAATACGTTTGTTCCAAGGACAACATCCGGTAATGGCAGGTTTCTTGTATGAGGCGGAGGAAAATTCAGATCTGTTTTTTTCATCTAACTTCGTTTTGTTTGCGATTTGTGTGTTTAATATTGATTTTATACCACAAGTAACAGAGGTGCCGCAAATAACACATATCTCGTCTCTACTTTGCATGCCACTGTTCGTCATAGGGTCGATCTAAATAGTCATTGTTCGAATGAAATCCCAAGGACTGGGGTGTACAATGGAAGTGCTGTGGGCATTTACCAGTGTCCGTTGGCAGGGCCTGTTCGAGCGTGGATGTGTCTACTTTGATTGGCGTTTTATTGCCAATTCATAAAGTTGTTATTACTCGGAGGCTTATATGTACAGCTGTCGTGTGCTTATTGTTACAAAATTTACTGAATTTCGTCATGTACGGAATTTGTTGTATTTTAAAACCGTTTTGGTCCCGTTTTGCCTAACCATGGTACAGAATATGGAAGAACGGAATTGGAATGTTTTGTTGCCAGGCGATTTTCTCTGCAGAATATTTCTTGCCTTTTTCTTCCTTCCATCTTTTCGTTCTGTGCTTTTCTCTTTATTTTCGGCTGTGCTCATGTTCCACTTTGCCACTCAGGTCTCTTTATACAGTGCACACCAACTTATCTGTTACCTTGCGGGACCTGTACTGCTTCTAGCTATTTGTATCGGCTGCGTGCTGCTTGGCAGACATCAAGGACATACGTGGTCGACACCTGGATATCCAATTCCGTTCGCGTCGTCGGTTTGTCCCGGGTTTCCCATGTCTTATCACTCCCTGCTGTGTTATACCGCATGGGGATCAGAACCATTAGTGTTCTCCATACACTTGCAGTGCCTTGACAGGGTGACACAGAATGTGTAAGTATAGGCATCTGTTTCACCAAATAAACACCTTATTATGTCGAACACAGCACAGGTTTTGTGTCACCTTCGACACAGTAAGTGTGTTTATGTAGTAATTGACACAACGGGAGGGCTTCCATAAAGATCTACTAGACAACCCTCAACCCTCAACACCATTTCAGAACTTATTCGCGTGATTGGCAGAGGGCAAGATGAAAGTCTCTGCGTATTCATCTGATGTCTGTCACTTCTGTTTGCCATTTTCCGCCACCTCTGCAAACTGCGCATTTTCGTGACGTTGCTTGTCGGGATGTGGTGCGAATTTTTCTGTCATCAGCTGGCTTTGACGTCTGATGCTGTCTCTTCCTCGTTTCTCCATCTTTATTTACCACCCTCGTGTTCCAGGACGACCAGTTTCTGGAGTCCGTCGTGCCGCAAGTCGTGAAGCAGCCATTTTCATTTGCAAGTAGGTCAAAAGACTTTCCTGCATACGCTGTCCTGTTCTGACACTAGACCATAAGATAACATTTCATATTACGTACTGTCGTTAAAACCACTGTGATATTACTTGAGCTCGATGTTTATTTATTTCGTATTTTATCTATCAGCCCATTATTTCATAAACATTTTGAGTCGCGACCAAGATTAGGAGAATTTTTCTCGCGACCCCAGAAGTCAGAAATGCAGGTAGGTGTAAAATAAAAACATGAATTGGTATAACGGCTGACATAGTAATTATTGAATGCGATGAAGATGAACGTATATGCATTTACATATTTCTGCATGAGCCTGAGTTCCACACTGCTACTCTTGTTATGGCTCTGGTATCTAGATTTAATCTTCATGATCTTGTAAATTTTAATTTTTCCGTGTTTTGCGCGGTATTTCTTGGTTTCCCTGTGTCTATAAGCAAATGCTGAGATGGTTCCCAAGATTCCAAGTTGCCACTACATGCTTCTCATGTAGCCCTCCCGACTTATATTTAGGAGTAACCAATTTCATGTTTTGTAAAGATGTAAAATAACCACTGCCACCGGGTGACAACCCAATTGCAGTTAATAATAATAATAATAATAATGATTATTATTATTATTATTATAAAATTAAGAGAAACTGAACGAGAAAAGACACATTACTTAGAGTACAGACAGCTGTTAGATTTCAGGTTATTGTGATGTCGAGTTCTGTTACAATGAAGTATGTAAGGAAAAAATTACCTGCACCACACACACACACACACATGCTTTGCATTCAGTGTGTATGTAATACCATAGAATATTTCAGCTTTAGATCTGATATTTACGCTTTAATGTAGAATAGTGTCAGTTGAAGAATAAAAGACCAACTTGATGTCAGTTTCTATCGTATTTTCACTTCTTATGTGCTCAACATGTTTCGGACATTAATATATCCATCATCAGGAGCTTGCGACTATTCTGTTGAATTACCACATTGGTCGTATTGTTCTTGGTTCGATGTGTGTTGGAG
>Ga0123357_10010153_pt1 | contig 11949 bp, 7 predicted proteins | sample TergutEmb28metaG_FD_89873 | JGI IMG/M metagenome (GOLD analysis project Ga0123357, IMG submission 89873) | Embiratermes neotenicus P4 segment gut microbial communities from Petit-Saut dam, French Guiana - Emb289 P4 | ecosystem: Host-associated > Arthropoda: Insects > Digestive system > Gut ...
AGTGACTGGCTACAGGCTGGACGGTCCGGGGATCGAATCCTGGTGGGGGCGAGATTTCCCGCACCTGTCCAGACCAGTCCTGGGGCCCAACCAGCCTCCTGTACAATGGGTACCGGGTCTTTCCCGGGGGTAAAGAGCGGGCAGGGCATGACGACCCCTCACCCCCTTCTAGTGCTGTAGTCAAGAAAGGGTAGAGCTATACCTCTACTTCCCCTATGGGCCGTATGGCTTGTACAGAGCCTCAGTGCCTGTACATGGGTGCACTTTACCTTTTTACAAAACAGGGTTGCACTTTACCTTACCTTTTACAAAACAAGGGTGCACTTTACCTTACCTTTTACAACACAGGGGTGCACTTTACCTTACCTTTTACAAAACAAGGGTGCACGTTACCTTATCTTTAGAAAACAAGAGTGCACTTTACCTTACCTTTTACAAAACAATGGTGCACTTTACCTCACCATTTACAAAATGAGGGTGCACTTTACCTTGCCTTTTACAAAACAAGGGTGCACTTTACCTTACCTTTTACAAAACAAGCATGCACTTTACCTTACCTTTTACAAAACACAATAAATACTGTCAGCTCTGCGGTGCACAGTTCGCTGTCTTTGTCACATTACTTCATTGCACAGCTTAATATTTCTGTTGCAAATACTGAATCTGCTAACTCACTGCCTGTGTATCAAAAGGTATTAATGGATTAGTGGCTCATTTTAAACATTCATTTAAAAAATATGAACGAAGTGGTGAGACATTACGAGCATTCAGAGTTTGCTGACATCTCTATTCTGCTGAAATTAGGAATCCTGGTTGCTTCTTATGATAGGTTAACAGCAAGGAATTTTAAATTTATCATCATTTAATAATAAAGTGTATTAATTATGTGTGACGGGGGTAAGCGGTGGCGTGGTTGGTTGAGGCACTGCGCTACAAACCGGAAGGTCGCGGGTTTGATCCTAAATGGTGTAATTGGAATTGTTCATTGACATAATCCTTCCAGCCACACTATGGCCCTGGGGTTGACTCAGCCTCTAACAGAAATGAGTACCAGGAATATTTCCTCGGGTAAAGGCGGCTGGTGCCTAGACCTGACAACTTTACCACCTTCATGTGCTGATTGTCATGAAATCTGGTAGCCTCAACATCCTGGAACTCTCTATACCTCATCATCACTACACACAGGTGTAATGCCACAGATGCGTGAAGCTTCCTGACTTGTCTGAGATTCCTCAAATCATGCTACAGCTTCTGTTTCAATAGATGTGATGTCTATCACTGATGTGGCATGTATAATATTCAAAGATGTTTGTGTGTGTGTATGTATGTGTGTACAGTACATCTGTGTTTGCGTGTTTGTGCGCCCAGGAAGCTGACCTGTGGATGCAGCCACTCTAAGTATGGCCTTGTTGGTTCAATCTTTCTGTTCAGTTGATGTGGAAAGCTTAATACTGTAATTAAACTAATCTGTAAACAGTAATAGTACAGGCTATGACAAATGAGGTGACTTGCTCTGTGGTCATTACACTAGTTACTAAAACACCCATCCTCCTGTCTGGTGGATAATAGGTGGGTAAAGCAGCTGGGGTGTGATGTTGACCACTCATCTCCCATTTAGTACTGAGATTAAGAATCAGTAGAGCCATACTTCCACTTCCCCTGTATGCTTCATGGCTTTGGACAGGGAGAACTTCACCCGTTGTTTACTCAGTCAATATGGGCAATTTTCTCTTGGTCCTCTTGTGTTCATTTGAGCGCTTGTCTGGCAAAGTATGAAGAATGGATATTGTGAGTAACTGCAGAATTCATTCTTAGGATGTGTGCAAGATGAATGTTCAAACACAGTAAATGGAATGGTTTGCTCAGTTGGATCATCCACATCTCTTTTTAGTAGAGAAGATCAGAAAACAGTTGTTAATCCATAGTTGATGATGATGATGGTGATTGATGACTGATGATTGATGGTGACGATGACGATGACAGATATATACCACTATGAATATTCCTTATGAGAATACTGTACTTTATACTAGAAACTGATAAAAATGTATTAATTTTGCAGGCTTAAATTTCTGTGTGTATTAATGCATGGTATACATTTGAATTTCAGCTACACATCCAGCATACTCACAAGGTAAAAAGAAATAATGTACATTCAACAATTCTTTCACTTCTTTTGTTTTCTCATCATTTTCCCCCCTTCCAGTAAATTCAGAGCACAAAAATTTGTTATCACAAAGCACACTTGTAGTATGAGAGTTGTGGCTTGACCATTTGTAGAATTTAAGTATGGTGTTTGTAGGACACATTATTGTTATCTGTGTTTTGGAGGAGTTTACCGTCATCGTTTTCAAGACTCCTGTTACTCTTTTCCACTCCTTAGTGTGAAAGATGCTGTTTGTCATCTTCGTCTTTCACACAGTGGACAGTTATTGTTGCTTCATTGATAGATGTCAATAGCATGTCCCTCTCCCCCATTTTTTTTAACATTTTAAAAGGGATTGGAACATGTTGCAATGTATCACATGCTGTAAAACCGTCATACCCCAAATTCCAAGTGAAACTTAATATTTACCGTGTGCTATAGAAATTTGCTTCTGTAGAAGCATTAACATTTGGAATTAGAGTTATCTCCTTGCATGTGTAAATGCACTATGTGTGAGTAAAAGAAATGGCCAAGTGCTATACAGTGGCTGTCATTGTTTGTATTGCATTCAGTAGAAAAGTCCTACAGTGAAGGGAGGAACATCACGAGGCTAGAACATAATGGGTAGATGATGTTTGTTATGTTATAGGCAGTAACAGAGGCGCAGTGACACATGCCATGTCATGCGTTGTGGTAAATAATTTAAATAATGGCATTTGTAGTGCTCTTCATCCTCTTTGTTCTACTACATAACAGATTACAGAACAATAATATACTGAAAAGAAAAGCAGATTGGTAGGCCTGTCATGTGCACTAGCGATGCTGAAATTGTCTTTTGTATATGTGTTCATAAAGGTGTATGAATGATGTTAATCAATCAGGTAATAGGGTAATTTATAACAAGTACAATCTGTAGGGTTTCATACCCACACCAGCGTGACCTTTTAAGAATGACTTTTTTTTGAAACCAAAGCTGGAGTTCTGTCACACATTGTATTCACTGGCAGTATGTGTAAAAACTTGAGAGATTAAATTCTGTCATTCTGTCCCCATATAGAAATTCATAATAATAAGTACTGATACACGCACAGGCTGGCTCGGGAGTAGTGAGAACAGTTTTGTTGTGAAGCGGTTGGGAGGCACCTGCGTTTTGGTTGGGTGTTTTAGTCTTTGCCTTTGCCGGTATAAAGACGTCAGATAGGTGCAGCATCTAGTATACTATGAAGACACGTTGAAAGAACGTTTCATGTTCATCTTAAACATATACATAAAATTGTGATTTGATAATATCCCTCGAGGTCTGTAATGTATAAGAGTGTATGTATCAATGGAAGTGTTACCTGTGGATGCCGTTAGAGAAGGGAATTTTCGTATTTTCTCTTTAAAATTTCAACAAGCCTTGTGAACAAAAAATTACCAGACTTGTGAGCTTGTTTTAAGTAATTAACTTCCATTTATTGGAACCTGAAGGAAGGCTCAGCATTTTCAGTACCAAGCAAGCATTTTGATCTCACCTTTGTGGTTCATTGCTTTTCACGTTTATAGAACCCATACATGTGTTTCCTTACACCTAATCACACATAGTTATAATTATGTAATAATGTTATGGTTTTTCCTTGTGCTTGCCAATTAATTTTAGTAGCAGTTTAATTGTGTACTTGTTCTGCAGGATTGGTGATTGGAGCCCCACAGCCAGCAGTTGCTACTCCGGTGACACTGACAGTGGCACAGACCCCTCAGCAGTATCAGCAGCAGCAGCATGCACACCAACAGGCTGCACAGGAGAATGAGCAGTTTGCTCTTGCATGGCTGCGTGCCACATTTGAACCAGCCACCGGTTGCCGCATCGAGCAAGCGGAGCTGTACAAGCAGTATCTGACCGCATGTGCCAAGATCGGTCGGCGTGGCGTTATAGCGCCCCTACACTTCCCTCGCTGCGTCAGGTATGTCCTGTGTAGTAGGTAGTATAGTGTATGTATCAGGTCATAGCTGCATATTATTGTGCTTTTCAGACTCCCTCTGTAGGTCCTGTCTTAGTTTAATGAGAAATATTAGACTTCGTGTGAAGTGCATCTTGAAAGTATGATTTATTTGCTTGCTGTTTCAAAGGTTTCCTTGCCAAAGCTTTACCACAGAACCATACTAAATGTCGTCATGTTTTTCTGTCCCCATAATAAGTCTTATCTTTCCTCAGTTGATTTGCGTGAAGCATTTATGTGTTTGAAACTCTTTACTTCTGTGTATCCATTTTTTCGGAAGAAATGAGTTGACATGCTGCCGTACATTCCAGTGTGCTGGTAAGATTTTTTGCGAGATGGTACACATTACCTGTATGTACAGTGATTGTATTTTTTAATGATTAATGCTGGACGTGATAGTAACGTAGGTGTCATTTAATTAAAATTCTTAATTCTTAAACTAAAACTCTAGAAATGGTACAAAATTTACTTTTGGTTTCATATACAGGGTCCGCCAGCGAATCGGGCGATTTTTAAGCGTTAAAAAAATTAAAAGTATTGGATATCATGATACAGTTACATATATAGGGAAGTACATACTGTAGCATTTGTAGAAATAAGTGAATCAGTGGTCTTGAAACATAACACAGAACAAAAAGACACAACACATCATTCCACTCGTTACATCCTCAAGATGCCCTCCATTACACTGCTCACGCTCAGCAAGCCGATCGTGAACACTACTCATGGCCCTACGTAACACGTCGACCGGGATTCTTGAAATCTCTTCTTGTATCCGCAGTGCAAATCCAAGTGTAAAATATGCCTGACACTGCTTTCTGACAGTCCCAGTTTCTTGGAATGATGCACAGCCGACCGGTGAGGACTTTGTTCGAATGATGCTCTCACAGCGTCGATGTTCTGTGGGGTGCGAACTGTTTTAACACTACCACCTTTCTTCTTAACAGATGAGCTGGTCTCTTCAAAGTTGTTTACCCACGTCTTTATGGCATGAACTGACGGCACTTTACTGTTTCGATGAATCCCGAATTTCTTGCGAAATTCACGTTGGGTGGCAATGTGGCTGTCGTTGTTCTTATAAAATGATTTTACAGCGAAAGCACCCTGTGCACCAGTCCGCGACTCCATTTCAAACTGAATGCTATTCAGGGCCACACCACCTGGCAGCATCATTCCCCTTCCCCACTCATGCTAAAAATAGAAAAACGCCATTGCCAAATTGCCCGATTTGCTGGCGGACCCTGTATATATATTTATTGTTTGGTTTAATAAATTATGAAATATTAAAAATCCAAGGTGGTGCAATTGCACCGCATTGCACCTGCCTGCTGGCAATGCACACACTTCCCATAACCACGTTGCTATCCTCTGGTTTCTTGTTGTTCCTGAATGTTGAAGACTTTTTTCAGGGACCTATTACCAATGTCAGTCAAGAAATGTGTAGGACACAGCATTTTTCCTTTTGAAAAATTGATACTTCTTCCACCCACAATCAAAATAAAATGAAACTCCTGTGGAATGCACCATGCAAGCTCTAAACTTGATCATTATTATGCACCATCAGTCCCAAAGATGTTTCTTGATCACTTGAAAAGGAACTGACTTTTGGACTGCATTTTGCTGCTTGTTCCTCTGTACCTTTATCACCAAGTTTGAAAGCTCGAGTAGTATTCATAATCAGATGTCTTTTTGCTGCTTCACTGAGGCAGGACAAAGAAATACTGCGTGTGCTGATGATGGTGTCCAAGACTTCCCCTTTTCTGCCTATCGTTGTATTTGCTTCATCCCCTTCTGGAAGTTTTCCACCAGCCCAAAACACTGGTCACTAGCAAAGGGCAGTACTACCAGCATTTGTAGAGAATGGCCGCATAAGCAGTTGGGGAATTAGGGAAGGACATGAGAACATGGCAGAGGTATATCAAAGAGTACAGTAGTAATGCTTTGCACTTGTATTTGTGAAGTACTGGGTTGGAATCTCAGCTGGGTCTCCAGCTGTTATGACTTTGGTTTTCTGGTGCTTCTGCTTGGTATTTTCAGGTAGTGCTGAGATAAGTCATTGATTAGGCCATGACTGCTAAACTGTTGTAAATGTTCTGGGTCATTTCGGATGAATTGCTCTGTGAAGCAAATAATCCTAAATGTGGTATACCGTCATCAGAATCTTACTGAAAGAATGTTGTGTGTCAGTGTTACCACCACTACAACAACAGAATTTGGAAGAGAGGCCAGATACATCATACACTTTGAGACAAACAGTTGGAGTGAATCTTTCCCACTTAGGTAGCAGTCACCTGATCCTGCTACATCATGTTGAAACTCTGAATTTATAATACTGATTCATTATGAGTAAGCAACAAAGTCCCAAGGCTGCTAAACCGCTGGCATGAATTTCAGGCACAGTTTATTTGCTGCTCAAAATCCAATGGGTTTGACATTGAAGGTATGCATAGTCATGACCATGATTTTCACTCTTACGTTGTTTAAAACAAATATCGTTTTTGACTTGTTCCTCTCCATCATATTCGAGATGTTGAGTTACCTGTCCTGTGGCTTGGAACTCTCTATTCTTGGTTTTACTCAGTTCCTTCTGGGTTTGTACCTGAAGATAGTGCATTGATGTTTCTTTCCATGTCCTTCGAATTCATAATTGACTATTATCCTTTCATTTAACATTATGCATATTGTATAGCTGAGAGAGCATCAGTAAATAAATAGTGGACACTCTTAATCCAAATCCAAAGAATAAACCTCTGCTGCTTGTTTGAACACTGTTGTCATTTTCGTTGCTCCAGGTCAGTGTTTGGAGGCACAGTTGGACCAAACCCTCAGAAGCATTCAAATGTCATCAGCGGGAGTGGGGACCAGCCTGGTACCAACAATCAGATGTTCTACGAGGGTATAAAGGTGCGAGCCAATCCATTCTCGATCCCTGTATCAGTGTCCGGTATTCTTCAGCAGCCGCCATCACCCCAGCCAGCACAACAATCACTTGCACCATCAGTGCCTGTACAGCGCAAGGGTCTTAATATTGTGACCAAAACTGTGACCCCTCCTCCGCTTACCACATCCCCTGCACCCCATACAACATCCGAAAGTTCTGCTACTTCAGGTGATGCCTCACTGCCCATCGCCCCTGCACCAGCCTCACCCATCCTCAAAGCTCAATTGAGTGCTCCACCGAAACAAAGGGACAATCCGAAAGGGGACACAAAGAGTCAGGTATGTTGCACTTCATTTACACTATTTGTACTTTTGTCATATCCCCCAAGTTTTGGGTAAATTGTTTTACTGTAGGAGAGTTGACTGGGAAGCAGTAAAACAAGAACTGTTATTCTGATCATTCTGCCAAATGTCATGTATGCACTGGATACTGATTCGAAGTCAGTTGCCTTTTTCTGTCTCAGTAGTTCCAGGAAACTTCATTATAAATGGCTGATGAAACAGACCTGTGCTTTTAGTTCTGTACCTCTCCCACTTTAGCCATTTGTAATTGTAGAATAGATTATGATCTCACATAGTTTGGTAGAAGTTTACCAGCTTTTTGGCGGTATTTACTGCAGCCATCTGCATGGTAGAAGAATAAATGGTCGTTGGCAATGGCAGCCTTATGGCAGGTTTCCTCGATCAACTGTTCAGAGACCTAGTACCGACCCTTGTTGGCCTTCTAACCAGACCAGGGCATATAGCTGCAATGCATACAATGCCAGAACAACTCTTCATGCTCAGTTGACTTATGTTGTAAGACGCAGGCAGCACGTTTGTCCAAAACAGTGCTAGGACCCGTCCAGCAAACCACACGGTAGCACATTCCAGAGGACACTGAACCTCATGTCTCATGACACAAGATTTTAATCATACTTCTGTGTTCCTTCTAATGCATTCTTCACAAGAAGTGCTTAAAATGGGATGTGTGATGGCCAGGTTGTGGCTGCAGTGTACTTACTTATGTCTTTATGTACGTGTTTCATATCTGAATTGTTCAAAACAAATTTTGTATTTTTTTTTTTTTTTTAATATACATGGGTCCGTGCATCATGAATCGAATTTAATAACTGTCCAACAAGATGCGACTTATTCAGTTTATTACATTTCTGTAGGCAGCTCTACATGTTTCGGGTGTTGACACCCATCATCAGGAGCTCGTAATTACAGCTGTACCAGCTCCTGGTGATGGGTGTCAACGCCTGAAACATGTAGAGCTGCATACAGAAATGTAATAAGCTGAATAAGTCGCATCTTGTTGGACAGTTATTAAATACAAAATTTGTAGTTGATACTGTACATTAAAATAAATATAGAAATATAATGATAAAATATATTGGCTTAGCACTGTATTGCCCGTACAGTAACTGCATGTTAGGACCGAAGACGGGCATGTAATCATACATGACATATTTATATTTTTGAAGATTTTGAAAGAAACATGTACATAGAAGGGAGGATTAGTTGTTCTGGCTGTTTGCTATGAAGTGAAAATTGAAAATTTCAGTTACCCCTTTGTTATGCTAGACATTGACACTTCTGTGCCCATGTGGAATTATCCATCTTATCCTGTGGTGGAATTATTTCTGGCATTATTTGATTTCGTGTTGCCACTTTGTGCACCTGAAAGAAGTTAAATTATGCCTTCTGTGAAATAGGACCTGGGATCTGCAGGTTACAGTTTGATTTCATTTGGCCATTTAATGCCCATGACAAGGGAAATGATGACTTACATCTAAGAGGACCTGGGATCTATACTTCACAGTTCAGTATCATGTAGCCACTTCATGCACATGAACTAAGTGAAATAATGACTTACATGCAGTTACACCTGTGATCTGTAGGTAAAATTTTGATTTCCATGCAACAGATCAGTTGTTGACATAGCTGCTGTTGTATTTAGAACTGTTACACGGTGTGGCATTTGTGTGTGGCTTGTTATTTCCATTAGATGTCCATTCTTCATGTGGTTATATAAACAAGTCAGGGAATGTGTGTACACCTAACAATAATGGTGTGTTTGATACATTTTGTTTAGTTATTTTGAAGTGCATCATTTCATTTTTCCTTTCAACATTTGTTACTGACTTGTTATGCTCTGACAAATATTTAGTGAGTTTTCCTTGAGACAATAACTGAAATGTGTCTTGCTATAAATTTAATGTTAGTCATCCCGATGTGTTTATCTATACATATATAGTACAACGTATCAGTCAAAAACACAACATAAAATGTTATTTTAGGGTGACATGTTTTGACTTTTTGAGTCATCTTCAGGCCTTCTAAAGTACAGATCCAAGGTTAACAATGTTCATAGTGCATTCTGGTATCCCAGACGCTTACAATAGATAGTATAATTGTTGCAAAAGTACCAAATTTTATATTAGCGTATTTAGGGATCACTTTTTTAACGAGACCCTGTTTATTAAAATAGATGTTGTCTTAACATTTTAGTAGCTTGGATCTCATGTTCTTATAGAGATTGATGGAACTAGTTTGACAAGCTATAAATTTAATGTTGTACTTATGCAACAATTATAGTATCTGTTGTAAGCGTTTGGGTTCCCAGAATGCACTATGAACATTGTTAACCTTGGATCTGTACTTTAGAAGGCTTGAAGATGACTCAAAAAGAGTCAAACCATGTCACCCTAAAATAACGTTTTATGCTGTGTTTTTGACTGATGCGTTGTGCTTCATATGTGTAGAAATGCGTCTCGGTTTTTACATGAAGTGTCTGTTAATATTATAACTTTCTAACCAAAAGTGAAGTGAGCCAGAATTATCAGATTTCATGAAAACCTGTTCATTTGTTCTTCAGTTGTTTCATGCTTGCAGATAGACAGACAGACAGACAGACACAGTTGTTTGTTAAGTGCTCTGCACTGTTGCAAACGTGCCTTGCAATTAGTGACATGTACAATTAATCATGGTTTTAACCACATGTATGCAGTCATGCAGTCATGAGCTGTTTTCAGGTGCTGCTGAGATGGGAAATGTATAAGACATGAGGATAGTAAATGCTATTGGAATGATAGTTCTTGTAGAATTAGTGCTTACCCAATAACTCTTTTTTTTTTTAACTTGCACACCAACCTCATATGTTGTTAGCTGCATGTAATGGTCTCAGAATTATATTGGAGGTAATATCACCAATTTTTTTAGCATCATCAATAAATAAGGTAAGGAGTGCTCCCACATAAAGACATGTAATTTTCTGTAGATGTAACTTTCACAGTTCTTCATATTAAAGAGGTTCCAGATTTTTTTGTTGTCAACCATGTAACCACTTACCATGGCGTAAGACTACTGTCATCTGGGATGTGATGCCATGTTCTTTGGTAGTTACATGCTTGTGTATCAAACTACATGGTGTCCCATACTAGAGGCTATAATCTTCATGTTGACTACTGTTAGAACCTTAAACCTAACATCCTTGCCAAAGATCAGCTGTGATTTTTTGCTGGTTTTTCCAGACAAATGGTGGAATAGTTCATTACAGCAGGCTGTCACTGATTGCACATTCTTCCCAGTTTATAATTACCCTTGCTGTCTCATTTCGTGATAGATATGCTGTGTCATGGCTGGCATTTAGTTACCAAATTCTCAGTGCAGAGGCCCAGGTTCAGTTTTAGGGATTTGTGGTGGACAAAGTGGAATTGGAACGGGTGTTCTCCAAGTACTTTAGTTTTCCCCTGCCACTGTCACTACACTGGTATATCATTCATCTACCACTGACAGCATACAGTCATAGAAATTGGCAAGTGTCATTAATGAAACATCTTTCTCATTTTCATTTCATGATAGGTAACTAGTAAAAGGGAAAGTGAAAAAGGTAAAATTGTCCCTGCTTACACAGTGAATGCACGTAGGAGTACAAATATAATACCACTCATTCATAGCCCCAGCACTAGATATAAGTGAGGGTTGAACCTAATGCCCTCTCCTCTGTTGTTTGACATATACGAAGGTGTATCCAAAAGTCCCAGGACAATGCTCATAACACGCAAGTCGCTTGTAGTTCACGAGTTTCCTGCTAGGGTGTGTTGCGGTGGTGTCTTGTGAGTGAGGGTGCCGAGTGGCGTGGTTGGATGTGGAAGTGTTTGATTGTTGCATGTGTCTTTATGTGTGTATTGTATCAGCCGTCTGTGATTTTCTGATATCGGCGGTATGGCGGAAGTTGACGAACAAAGGGTGTGCATCAAGTTCTGTGTGAGATTGGGTAAAACGGGAAGTGACACTTTTGAAATGTTGAAACAGACTTTTGGTGATTCGTGCATGAGCTGTAGCCGAACTTTTGAGTGGTTTGGACGTTTCAAGAGTGGCAGAACTTCGACTGCTAATGACGATCGATCAGGTCGGCCAAGCACGGCAACAACCCCCTCAAAAGTGGAACAGGTACGGGTGGCTGTCAACCAGGATCATCGTCATACCATACACGATCTCTGTGCAGAGGTTGGAATTGGATATGGATCTTGTCAGCAAATTCTCACAGAACAGCTGAACATGCATCGGATTGCAGGGAAGTTTGTGCCGAGAGTGTTGACCCACGATCAGAAAGACAGTTGAGTAGCGATCTGTCAGAAACTGATGGAAACTGTGATAAACGATCCCACACTCCTCTTGAACGTCATCACAGGCGATGAAAGCATCGTTTATGCTTACGACCCAGAGACAAAACTGCAACCTTCGCAATGGAAGTCCTGGGTCTCCAAGACCCAAAAAAGCATGTATGCAAAAAAGCAAATTGAAGAAGATGCTCATTTGTTTCTTTGACCAAGAGGGGATCGTACACCGGGAATTTGTCCCACCTGGAATGACGGTCAATGCAGACTTCTACTG